>Ga0209535_1001522_pt1 | contig 15765 bp, 36 predicted proteins | sample LinPmetageLP28_FD_184041 | JGI IMG/M metagenome (GOLD analysis project Ga0209535, IMG submission 184041) | Marine viral communities from the Pacific Ocean - LP-28 (SPAdes) (version 2) | ecosystem: Environmental > Aquatic > Marine > Oceanic | place: Pacific Ocean | collected 2009-08-22 | reverse complement strand
TTATATCCTAAATCCCACATTGTCTACTATATTTCATAAATTACTTATTGATAATATAGATAAGTTAAGCTAGTTTACATTATTAATAAAAGGTATATACTTATATATGTAAAAACACTTTAACAACTATAAGGAATTATTATGAATGAAGATAACTATTATAAACAACTAGAAGGATTTAAGATCACTAAATTTTTAGGCGTAACAACGGAAGATGATATTGATGGATTCCCTCAATTTGTACTTGCTAAAAAAGGTTTTAAAGATGTAATGATAGAAGTAAGTAGAGACGCAGAAGGCAATGGAGGAGGATTTTTATTTATAGGAGATACTAAATAATGAGTAAAGAAAACACAATGCAAAAAGTAAGAGATGAAAGTTATCTTATAAAACTATTTGATGATTTTAGATTGGAAAATATTGATAAATGGGATGTATACCCCTATGCAGAAAAACTCATTAAAGAGAAAAGAATAACATTAAAAAGGGTAAAAGAGATAGCATATTTGACATGCAAAATACCACCAAATGTTGTTGATGACAGAATTGAATATATGAAAATATTAGATAATCAATTATAAAGTATTAACTCATAACATCTCAAGGGGTGTTATGGGATTGATATTTCAATCATTTTTTATTAACAAGATAAGGAATAATTATGAAATTTGTTGTTAGGAAAACAGAAGTAGTTGCAAGTTATATTGTAATAGATGGCGCAAAAAACCATGAAGATGCAGAAAATATTTTAAATTCTATATTAGAAAATGAAGAACCAATAGAATTTAAAGATGATGAAGTATTAACTTGTGAATATGAAGTATTAAGTGATTATGAAAGTGAGTGCAACATGAATTATTTAGGAGAAAAATAATGAATGTATTAAGTTTATTTGATGGAATGTCATGTGGGCAGATAGCTTTAAAACAATTAGGAATTAAGGTAGATAAGTATTATGCAAGTGAAATAGACAAATATGCTATCCAAATAGCACAAAAAAACTTTCCTAATACGATACATATTGGAGATGTAACAAAAGTTTTGGCAAAGGATTTACCAAAAATTGATCTTTTATTAGGTGGTTCGCCATGCCAAGGATTTTCATTCGCAGGAAAACAACTTAATTTTAACGATTCCAGGAGTAAATTATTTTTTGAATTTGTTAGGTTATTAAAAGAATTAAAACCTAAATATTTTTTATTAGAAAATGTACGCATGAAACAAGAATATCAAGATGTCATTTCAGAGCATTTAGGGGTAAAACCTATCATGATAAATAGTTCTCTTTTAAGCGCTCAAAACAGAAATAGATTGTATTGGACTAATATTCCAAATATTACACAACCTAAAGATAAAGAAATTGTATTAAAAGATATATTAGAAAATGGTATTGCTACTGATGAGATGACAACTAATAAAAAATCTTTTTGCCTTACTGCAAGGTATCAAGGTGCAGTTGCATGGAATAGCATTGAAAGACGACAAAGAACTATGGTGCAAGTTGGCATGGCTAACGATATAAATGGACATGATATTTTAAAAAGAATTTATTCTGATGAAGGTAAATCACCAACTCTTAATGCACATGGTGGTGGCAACACAGAACCAAAAGTTGCTTTAGGCCAAGAATTACATTACAGAAAACTAACACCTTTAGAATGTGAAAGATTACAAACTGTTCCTGATGGCTACACAGATGGAGTTTCCAATACTCAACGATATAAGATGATTGGAAATGGTTGGACTGTAGAGGTTATAAAACATATTTTAAACAACATGGAGGTAACATCATGAGTAATAAAAATAAAGAATGGAATCCTTGGGAAAAAATAGACAAGATGATTCAAGAAGAAATGAAATCTGAGGAAGAATTTTGTGAACGATTACAAGACGAGTTGAAGGAGAATGAAGATGAATAAATCATTTTATGATATTGAATGGGAAACAACAGGTTGGGTATTTAATAAAGCATTAGACGAAGTAGAAGTACCTATAACAATTTATTATGATATTGAACATGATGATATTTCGTATCCTATTATAGATGCAACAGGTTATTACATTGATGATGATGGATATCAACAAGACTATCTGTTATCAGATGATGAGGTTGATAGAGCATACGAACATATATTAGAAGCTATGCGAGATGATCCAAGAAATGAACCTGATTATTATATGGAGTAATAAAAACAGGGTAGCTAGGGTATCGGCTGCCATATTTAAATTGCTCTATGGCTCTTATATAAAGCCAATATTTGACATAATAATTAAAATTGTGGTAAATTCGCTTTACATTAATAATTAAGGAAATATTATGACATTAACAGAAGTATGTGAAAAATTAGAACTAACACCGAATCAATTAGCAGAAAAATTTGATCCACCATTGTCTAGACAAGCAGTTTTTTATTGGAAAACAAAAGGTATTCCAAAATTAAGACAATATGAGATAAAGGAGATGCTAGATGATACCAAAAGAGCAAATACTAGCGAAGTTTGAAAAAGTTTACGCAACTACAAGTGATAAAACACAATATCAATGTTTATGTCCTTCACATAATGATAAAACTGCAAGTTTAGGCATAAAGTTTGTTGATGATAAGGTGATTTTTAATTGTTTTGCAGGGTGTGAAACAGGAGATGTGATTAATGCAGCAGGATTGAGTTGGAATGATATTATGCCCAATTCTGTTGATAATAATTACAAGCCAAACAAAACTTTTAATCCTTTTGCAGTATTAAAGGCCATAAGAAATGATGTTTTGTTTTTATATCTTTGTGCGAATGAAATAAAAAAAAATGCGCCATTAAAAGAATCAGATCAACAAAAATTGTTAGAACTGACAGGAAGATTAAGAGGACTTTATGACAACATTAGATGAAGATGTCAATAAATTAATTATTGGCGATAAGGATATAGATAATTATTTTGCTAGTCGTGATAATGATGAGCATTTTAAGGTAAAAAAACCTAGTAACTATGTCCAGGAAGTGCAAGATTATTTTAAAAATGACATTTATGGGGGTATATCATTACCTTTTGATTTTACAGATGATAAATTTAAAATTAGATTTGGTGAAACCTCAATCATTACAGGGTATTCTGGACATGGAAAAACAGCATGGCTATCTTATGTTATTTTAAAGATACTAAATGAAAATAAAACACTTATTGCTTCATTTGAGATGTTGCCAAAAGCAAGTTTAGGTAGAATGTTGCTGCAAAATAATTTAAAAGATCCAACTGAACAAACCATTACTGACTTTGTGCAAGGCCTAGATGAGAAATTATATTTATATGATGCAGAGGGTGAAACTTCAGTTGAAAAAATAATTTCTGTGATTTTTTATAGTGCTGAAAAACTTGGCGTAAAAATATTTGTAATAGATTCATTAATGAAATGTGGTATTAATGAAGATGATTATAATAAACAAAAGAAATTTATTAACCAATTATGTGTAGCAAGTAGAGATTTAAACATCAAAATATTTTTAGTATGCCATAGTAGAAAAACATTTAATGAGCATGGTGAACCTAGTAAATTTGATGTGTTAGGCTCTAGTAATATTACAAATTTGGCAGATAATTGTATAACTATATTTAGAAATAAAGCTAAAGAAGAAATACTAAATAGCGATAATGATGAAAAAAAAGCAGATGCCATAAATTGGTATGATGCTCAAGTGTTTATAAATAAACAAAGACATGGCAATGGATATGAAGGTAAATTTGGATTGTATTTTGATAAAGAAACATTTAGATTTAGTACACAAAATTTTAACAAAAAGGCATTTTTTTGATGGCATATTTAATATTTTTTATAATTTTTATTGGATTGGTTATATTTTTTGATTAATTAAAATAAATATTGACCTTATTGACAAATTAGATTAACATAGAGTAGTAAAATTAATTAACCTTTAAGAAGAAGGAGAAACACATGAGTAAAACCAAAGATTACATACTAAAGTCGCAAGAACAAGACTTCGATCAACAAGAACAACTCCACGAACTATATTCCGAGATAGAACAAGCAGAAGAGCGTAAGCGTATTCAAGACTTACAACAAGCTGCAAGGGGTGAGTTTGACATTTTTGCAGAAATTAAGAAGTTTAATAAAGCATATAAGGAATCATTATGAGTAAATATAATTTTAAAGAAATAGCTAAAACAGATGTTAGTAACCTCATAGAAAAGAAGGGTAAATTTAACTATTTAAGTTGGAGCCATTGCTGTGAAGAGCTATTAAAGTTAGATCAATTAGCTACTTGGGAATATAAAGAACCACTTACTTTGCCTGATGGCAGTATGATGGTTTTCTGTACAGTAAAAGCATTTGGAAAAGAAATGACTGCACAATTACCTGTAATAGATTTTAAAAATCAAGCTATTAAAAATCCCAATACTATGCAGTTAAATACTGCCATGCAAAGATGTTTAGCAAAAGCAATTGCTTTATATGGTATTGGCCTATTTGTGTTCCAGGGGGAGGATTTGCCGCCTAAAGATGTATTGGAGCATATTGGCAATGTATATGATGAGCAAGGAATTGATGCTGCAAGAAAATATTTTAATACATTATCTGAGGTGGACAGAAAGTTATGCACACCATTTATTGAAAAAATTAAGGATAATAAATAATGGATCAACGAAGTGCTGAATGGTTCTCTGCTAGGTTAGGAAAGGTAACTGCAAGTAAAATAGATGACATTGTTATTAAAACTAAATCAGGCGAATCACAATATACTAAAAAATATAAAATGCAATTAGTAACTGAAAGACTTACTAACAAAGTTGTGCCTGTGTTTATGAACTCTGCTATGGCACATGGAGTAGAGTATGAAGATGAAGCTAGGATAGAGTATGCTAATTTTAATAAACTGTTACTTGATAAGGATGTAAGGGAAGTAGGCTTTATAGATCATCCAAAAATTGATATGAGTGGTGCTAGTCCTGATGGTTTAGTAGGAGATAAAGGTTTAATTGAAATAAAATGTCCTCAACCAATGACACATACAGAAACATTAGAAACAGGCGTTATTGCAAGAAAATATATACATCAAATGCAATGGCAGATGGCCTGTACAGGAAAAGAATGGTGTGATTTTGTATCATATCATCCTGATTTTCCTGAAGCATATAAACTCTTTATTAAAAGAGTAGCAAGAGATAATGACCTCATAAGTCATTTGGAAGCAAGTGTTGAAAACTTTTTAAAAGAAGTTAACGACAAATTAAAAACTATTAAGGAGAATATTTAGTATGGCAGAGTATGATAATACAAATAGATTTGCTCTATTTAAAAACAACAAGCAAAAAGAATCACAACCTGACTATACAGGTACTATAACTTTAGAAGGTGGTAAGGAAATGAGGTTAAGTGCTTGGTTAAGAGAGTCAAAAAATGGGGTTACTTATATGAGTGGTCAGATGAGTGAACCATTAGATAATCAATCGTCAAGTCAATCAACACAAAAACCTGAAGCAAAAAGTATTGATGAATTTAAAGACGATATACCTTTTTAATATAGAGAATTTAGGAGTTACATTAGCTCTCAAGTGCAATAGTTTAGAATTGGTCTAAACATTGTGTCGAGAACTTGAGAGTTTAATGTATTAAAGGAGCAAAAAAGATGATTAAATGGTTACAAAATATAATTACAAAAGGTTTTGTTGTCTATGTAATTAGCATAATTGTTTGTTTTCAAATATGGAATATATACAAGGCCAATAGTAAAAATGATTACAATTATATATGCAGCAAAAAAGGTAATGTATTTAAATCTGCAACACCAGACTCTAATGTATATATAAAAGTAATTCATCAACAATGTATTAATGGAGAAACTTATGGAAGATAAAATAAATCCAGATCATTACAAATCTGGAGGTATTGAAACCATAGAATATATGAAAGCTAAAATGAGTAAAGAAGAGTTTTATGGTTATATAAAAGGTAACGCAATAAAATATATTAGTCGTGAAGGGTTAAAATCTGACAAACTTACTGACAAAATAGATGACTGTAAAAAAGCTATATGGTATCTTGAACATATGATTAAAACACATCAAGAAGAAATAGCAGTATTAGAAGTTAAAGTTAAAGAAGATAAATGGATAGATGATCCATTAGTGGATGAAAATTAATTTAAAAAAACCTCATTTATGCCATGTGTGTGGAAGTGTTGGTAAGTTTTTTCATAAAAAATGGTGGTGTACACATGACATACATTTAAAAGGAATATGTAACAATGAAAGAAAAAAAACCAGAAATAAAGATTGATTACTTTTATGTAGATGGATATAAACATAGCATTACATTTACACCTGATAGCAACGATACAAAGTACCAAATATTAAATGAACATACTACAAGGGTTATAGCAAAAGGAGTAGTTAATAATAAAATTTACAAGGTTTAAACAGGAGTAACAACTATGATTGAATATGCTTTTGTAATGATAATAAGCACTAACCCTATAAAAGATGATTTTAAATATTTAGGTAATTTTCTTAATTGTAAAGTTGCTCATGTATATGTTTCACTTTATCACCCAGATGTTAAAGCAACCAAATGTTTAATGAAAGATTATATACATTTACCAAAAGGTACAGTTATAAAAAATATAGACATGGCAACTAATACTATTAGGTATAGAGATGTTCATGATAGCTGCAAATTAAGGAGGGACTGTATATGAGTAAGAAAAAAGCATTTATTGAATGGGCAAACGGACATAATTATAATTTAAAAAAAGATGTTGGATGCAAAGTGTTTGTTGAAGATAAATTAACTTTAACAGACATTCCAATAAAGAATACATATTTAAGCACGCATACCGAATCTGCGTGGCAATCATGGGAGGCAGCATGGGAAAAGGCAGCGGAAGAAGACCAACAAATGAAAAGAAATTCTTAGATAATTTTGAAAGAATTTTTGGGCAGAAGCCTAATGATAAACAATTTGAAGGGATAAAACATGGCAATAAGTCCAACACAAAGAACATTAAAAAGATTAAGGGATAGTGGGGATTACCCATTAGTTTCTATTGTAGAAAGATGGAACGCATTTGCCAAGATACGCCAAGACCTTTTTGGCATAATTGATCTGTTAGCAATAGATAGTAAAGGTAATACAGTTGGCATCCAGGTAACTAGCTACAGCAACATTAGTGCTAGAGTAAACAAGATGGAAGATAGTGATGCCATAAAACATTTACGAGATGCAAATTGGGTGCTTATTGTAGAGGGGTGGCATAAAAAAAACAATAGGTGGGTAAGTAGAATAGTAGATATAAGTTAAGGAGATTTATATGAAACAAGTTCTTGATGTATGTTGTGGATGCAAAATGTTTTGGTTTGATAAAAATGACAACAGAGTAATTTTTGCTGATGCTAGAAAAGGTAAGTTAGATGTAAGTCATTGCAAAACAAATCCAGGTAAAAAAGAAATTAATCCTGATGTAATACATGATTTTAGAGATATGGATTTTGATGATAATTCATTTTGGCATATTGTGTTTGACCCACCTCACATAAAAAATATTTCTTTAGCCTCTGTGCTAGGTTTTAGTTATGGTTCTTTAAATAAAGAAACATGGAGGGATGATTTAACTAAAGGCTTTGCAGAATGTTTTAGGGTATTAAAACCAAATGGAACTTTAATATTTAAGTGGAATGAAATACAAATACCTTTAAAAGAAGTTTTATCTTTAACAAAATTTAAACCTTTGTATGGACACAATAGTGGTAAGTCTGCAAAAACACATTGGGTTGCGTTTATAAAAAAGGATTAATATGAAATATGATCGGTTAGATGAACAAGATAGATACTATGAATATACCTTAAATGATGGCACTACTGTTTTAAGGTATCAAATTATTAGCATGATAAAAAAAACTATTGGTGATGATAAAAAGACTGTACCTCAAATTGCTGAAGAATTAAAAGTAGATGAACAAATAATTTATAATTTAGTCAGATATTTATGTACTAAAAAAGTATTAGGATCAAAAAAAATGCAACGGCATAGTTTATATTTTGTACATGAAAATAAATGTTTGTTGGCTAAATTATTTTATCCACCTGAAATAGTTGAAAAATTTACTATTAAAAATAAAAAAACACATCGTGGATAATTGCATTGAGAATAAATAGATTAATGGTAATACTAGAAGATTGGTCTAAATGGATGAAAACAGATTCACATAGGTTAGGATATCCATCTAAAACATCCTATTTATCATGTGGAGGAGAATCTACTTCTGATGTTTTTGAGCAAATGGTAAATGAGTCAGATCAAAATAATGTAAAAATTATTAATGCTTGTATAGATAGTTTAGAAAAGAATCAGAAACAAGCTATTTATTATAGATGGTTAGGTGGTAAAAAACCTATGTATTATGAAAAAGATTTAGATTTAGCTATGGATAATCTTTTAACTATGACAAGTAGAAGAATTTTTGCATGATAGAAATTAATGTGAAAGAAAATATAATAGAGAAAGCAAAAAAGAGATTATTAAAAATCAATAAAGATAATCTAATTCCTAGTAAATTTGGATATAATAAAAATAGAATATTTGAAGGTTATATTGGTGAAGAAATAATAAGGGATTATTTACATATTCAAATAACAGAAGATAAATTTGATTATGATTTAATTTCAAAAAAAAATAAAAAATTAGAAGTCAAAACTGTGTCTTGTATTTCTAAACCTAAAGATCACTATTTATGCACAGTCAATTCACATTCTGAAGAATACACTCATAAACAAAAAGCAGATTTTTATATTTTTGTAAGACTTTTAAAAAATTATAAAACAGCCTGGATTGTAGGGTGGATAAATTGTAGTGATTTTTTTTTAAAAGGTAAATATATAAAAAAAGGAAAAGATTTTGGAAACTTTAAATTTGTAAAAGCTAATGCTTATGTATTAGAAATAAATAAATTAAACAAGATTGCTTCTTAATTTTTCCATAATAATAATAACCATTTTTTAAGGCCATCTACTCTGTTTTTGTCCTTTAATTTATTAAGCCAATATTGTCTTTGATCTAACGATTTTTTTGATAAGTTTAATGCTTCGCAATACAACATATACTCTTTACTCCAAGTATCTGTTTTAGTGCCGTCTGGAAGTGTCACAGGCCTCATGTTGCGTTCTTTAATCGTCAAGGTCTTGTACATTCATATAAGCACTATCTACTATCAATTCAACGCTGCTGCCATCAGACAAGTTAATAATCATAGTATCTTCGCCATATACTAAATCAACAGAATCAATAGTCTTATCTTGCATATGCAAGGCTATTAATTGTATGTCCATTTCAATCCTTTTTATATGGGTATAGCTGATTTTGATTTGTTTTTCTTTAGAGATATTTTTGCTCTGCTCCACTTTCCACATTTCTGGCAATGCAATCTTTGATAAGTATTTGTAAGTGATTTTTGATACCCCTTCCTATGTAAATGTGTTGAACCACAATTTGGACATACTAAATCTTCTTTTTCTATATTGTAATTAGGATGTATATTAATCCATCCTTGTAATTTGTAATATACTTCTTCTGTAAGTTTTACATCTTGTATATTATATTTTTTCATTAACCTCCATGCTTTAGGATTTTTTGCCATACATTCTATCCATAATGGCATACCTTCATGAGAAGTCTTTTTTCCTATTCCTAACATTTGTGCAATGTAATCTAACTTATTACTTGCAAATTTAAATTTACCTCTTGCAGTTGTAAGCAAATCAATATCTTTGTAAGGACTAGGTGGGGGTAATTTTTGTAATAAAAATTCTTTATTAAGTGTAGGCATGTCAAATCTTTTACCATTATAAGTAATAATAGCATCAGCTTCATTTATTAAATTATATATTTCTTTTATCATTTTAGTAAAGGTGGTATGAAATATACTAGAAAAATATACTTTCTTTTTACCTAACCATTTAGCTGCCCAACACAATACACTAGAAGATTCTATTAACTGACCTATGCTAATATTTTGTTGAAATAATCCCCAATGAAACCCGGTATGTGGAGATGTCTCTATATCAAGAATTAATATTTTCATTGTTTTGTGTAAATTGTTGTTCCATTTTTATTAATAATTAATGCTTCTTTTCTTGGGTTATCCTGTGAAAAAGATATATGCACCCACCCACTATCTGGATTATAAGGGTTATGAAACTCAAGGATAAGTTGATCGTAAGGAATATTGGAGCTAACAATAGCAAACACAATGTTGCTAGGATTGCCATGACGACTTGATGTAAAATCACAAGCCAAACCTTGAGTGTGCTGAGAGCTTGGTTTGCTGCCAAGTATAGTGTTAAGCTTAAAACAGCGATAACCAGAAGATACGTGTATTGCTGTACCCAATAACTTTCTAACATCTTCCATCCTCTCTGCTAAAAATTGTAAGTTTTGTAAAACATCTTTATTTGGCGTATTGTCTATACCTTTTCTACTAGCTGTTTGGCTAAAGGTAAATTCTTCTAATGTAAAATGTGGCGTTAGCCTTGTCATTTTGTAAGGCCGTTTTTCTTCTCGTAGCTACGCAGACCTCCTAAACCTAACATACCCATAAGTACAGGTAGCATAGTAGAAGTATCTGCTTGTGGGATTATGATGCCTAATGGATGTAGTAATGGAGAAATAAGAAAGTTTATAGCAAACCCAGATACACATACCCAACCTACTGCTGGTCGCCAACCTGCTTGAAACCATGCACCTTTAGCATCTTCTTTATTAACAGCTATCTGTGCAATAGCTATCTCATGAGCTTGTTTCTCTGTAAGTGTAGCTATCTCATGTGCTAGTTTATTTTTGGTGTCTGCATCAGGTATAAACTTGTCTAGTAATGCTGTTACTGGTGCTATAAGTGCTGTAAACATTAGTTAGTCCATCCATATAATAAACATAATATTAAAGGAGTAATTGGTAGTGCTGCAAGTACAGCAAGTGTTATTACTACAGGTTTACCAAATAACTTTTTTAACGACTCCATCATTGTATCCAGTTTCTAATAAACAATGACAGTATGCCACCTATAAAAGATGCTATAGCCATACCCATCCAGAATCCACCCTTGCTTTGGTTAGCTAGGGCAAGTAATTCCTTCATATCATCTTTAAGTTCGTTTTGAGTCTTTTGCAGATGCTCTATTTGTTCTTTCATTTTGCCAAACTCTACTGGGTTTATGTCGTTCATTATTGTTGCTCCAAATCTTCAACTAGACGAGGGCCAAGTAAAGAAAATATACTAGCATCTAATGTTTGTTGGCTTGGTGTTAGTCTTGGAAATCTTAACAAACCCCTTACTCCTTGTGCATTTCTAGTTCCTCCAAATATATTTGGTTGATATTCAGGAGTTGGTCTTGCTAATTGCCTTTTTAAAAGGTTAGTTGTGTCTTTAACAGTACCTAATGATCTTGCTGACATTATTTTAGCTAATTGTGGAAATGCTAAAGCATAATTTTTAGTTGCAAATCCAAAACCCGTCAAACCAACATCTAATACTGTAAATGGTGAAGGAGATGAAACCTTCGGAACGGCAGTTAAATTAGGATATCCTTTATACATTCGTGCAACTTTTTTAATATTAGGATCAATTAATCTTTTTTCGTAAGCTAATTTTGAGATTACCTTAGCATTTACATCTCCAGTTACATCATTAAGGGATTTTTCAACTAAATGTGCTTTAGCTATTTGTTTTCTTGCATTTTCTAATTTTGGAATTAAATCTTCTCTGTTGTTATATTTTGCAATATCAATTAACTCTTTATCTAATTTGTCTGCTTTTTTGTCTAAAAGAATAGCTTTTTTTCTTATTTCAGGATCACCACTTCTTTTGAAATAATTCCATTGCATTTTTGCATCAAATCGAGTATTTTTTAAATCTTCCAAAATTTCATTACCATTTCTATATTGCTTTGTAACAACATCTTGTGCTTTACCAGTAACAAAAATTGGATTACCTTTAGAATCTAAAATACCTGTATTTCTAATATTTTTAACTTTTTCTGTTTTGGCAGGTCTTGCGGGTAATTTATCTATTTCTGCGTAAATTTTTCCGTTTAACTTTCTAATTCTCTCAGTTAATTCGTAATCTAAAGGAACATCATCACCTACACCAAGATATGCCCTTGCTAATTTATTGGTAACTTTTTGATTGGTTTGTTGTGCTAAATCCGATGCTTTTCCTGTGCCAATAGTTGATTCTTTTAATCTTTCTAGCGTTGCAGGTCTATCAAATGCACTTGGTATAAAAACATATCCTTCATCAGCAGATTCAGATATTATTTTATTTTTTTTCGCATTTTGTGTAAATTCTTTTAATTGTTCTTGAAAAGGTTTATTTTTAAATACAGCAATTTTTTCATTAATTTCTGACGTCAAACCTCGTGGCCTTAAATCTTTAGAAAGATTAGTAAATTTAGATGTAGCTGTCATAGGTAATGCAGTTAAATTTTCATTTATTTTATTAAGATATTTTTGACCTTTTTTACTTGGTTCAAAAAAAGTAGGTGCTTGTTTTAGCCTTGTAGAAAATGGAACATCTAATTGTCCAAATTTACTATCTTTTGTTAATCCTAAATAATCTCCACCTGACAATAAACTGGTAGTTGCAAGAGCACCTAAATCACCTGTCATTTTAAAAGGTACTTCAATGCTAGCTTGTGCAACCTTAGATGGGGATTCTTGTTCAATTTCTCTAGATGTAACATTTTCTTTATATGGTTTAGAGGCACCAGAAGATAATACATCTGCTACAGTATTAACACCTTTTTGAAAAAGATTTAATTCTCTTTCTTGCCTGCCATCATCTGCACTAGGAGCTGGAATAGTAGGGTCTGAAGCATTTTCTAAAATACTTAATCCTGCATAAGAAATTTTTGCAAAATCATTTGCTTCTAGTGCATCTAAATCTTCATCACTTAATGCTGAAAAATCTATTTCCATTAATTAGCTCCCCCTTTCCTTCTTCTTTCTTTTTCTCTTTTAGCCTGTTCAGAAATTGATAAACCTGTATTAGTTGTAGTAGTTTGTACTCCACTTTCTGCTTCAATAGCTTGTGGTGAGGTAGCACCATAAAATGAATCAGGATTAATTTTTAAATAATCTTTTCTTTTAAATCCTTTAGCTCCGTAAACACTATCTATTTGACCATTATATAAATCAATTTTATTTTTATATAAATAATATTTATTAGCAAGAATTTCTCCAATAGCTCTTTGTACAACTTGAGGGTTATTAAACATTGTTGCAGGGTCTCCACCTAATCTAGCAACAATCCTAGCTGCATCTTGTTCTGTCATAACACCACCACCAACAGTTTCTAAACGAAGCTGACCTAATAAACCTTGCATACGACCTTCATTTAATCTTTGTAGCAATTCTTCTTCTGTATAGTCATCAGAATTAGCATTGAAAAATGCTTTTACTGATTCTGAAAATTGGTTTGCAAGTTTAGGTAAACCACTATCTAAACTTCCAACATCTTTAACATATTGGTTAAGTTGTCTTAATGAGTTTTCTTCCAATCCTATTTCATTGTCTAAAGTGCTAAACTGGTTAAAGCTTGCAATAGTTTTATTATTTGTAGTCATATTTGTCCATGACATACCATCTTCACCAAACATATCTTGGCTTACAGGAACTTCTTTACCATCTATTATTACTCGGTTTTTTATTGGTTTGCTTTTATCAAAAAATACTGGGTACTGTGCTCTTGTCTTATTATTTTGTACAAAATTAGTAGTTTTTAATATATTGCTATTAGTTGCAGTATCAGGTATTCTCACTAATGCTGCTCTTTGGTCTGCTATTGATCCTCCCTCATTTCTTATTTTTATTGATGCTTGTACAGAATCGTCTGTAAATTTATCTTGTCCACTTTTGCCAAAAATATCTATGTTTTTTTCTGCGTTCATTATTGTTGCTAACTTGTAAGGATCATCATTAGCAAGAGCTGCAAGCATTGGGTCATTTGCTACTTTAGGTAAATTTAATAATTCTTGCCTTAATTTATTTGTTCTTTCTAAAGTTTGAAATTTATCAGTTTTTAAAATATTAGTTTGCAATTCAGTAAATGGTTTATCCATTGCTTCAAGTCCTGTAATTGCTGATCTTGCTAAATAAGGAACTGGTGAACCAGCTCCTAAAGTTTTTGGTTGTGCTAAATAACTTAAACCAGCACCTAAAAGACCTTGTACTACAGATTGTTTTTTTGCAGACTCTAAATCTTCTGTTGAAATTAAACCTCTTTGTTTTAAATCTCCTGTGAATTTTCTAGCAGGAGAAAGATAATTAAGATATTTGTTTAAATCTATAGCCATTTTTTTATCCTAAAAGTGAGTTATTTTGTTGCATTAATAATAATTTTTCTTCGTCAGTTAATTCTCTTTGTGCTGTTTGCATACCAGGTACTGTTGTTTCTAAAAGACTAGGTTGATAAGGTCCTTTGTTTGCAACCATACTATTTTGTACTGGCATAAGTTGTTGACTATCATCAGGTATTGCAGATGCACCAGTTAAACCTAAAGTTAATTTATCTGCAAAACTCATATCTGCAAATCCATCAGAAACATAGTTTGCAAAATTATCCGGTGCTGTTGTAGCAAAGTTTAATGCTTTGTCAGCAAAATTTGGAGTTATAGCTCCGGCTGATGATGATGCAATTTGCCCAGCTGCATCTACACCTGTTGATTGTAGAAGTTTTGAACCAGCAATTTCAGCAGTTGGTGTAACTGCTGCGGAAGTTGAACCAAGAGCACTTAAACCTTGTCCACCTGCAAAACCTGTAACACCACCTATAGCTGCTTTTTTAGCTATACCTTTTATATCATCTCCTTGTGCAATACCTTTACCTGCACCCATTAATGCTCCTACCATAGCTGGATTCATTATTTACCACCTCCACTAGAAGTTGTTGTAGTAGTCATAGGTGTCGGTGCTCCATATGCTGCTGATAAGAAACTAGATAGTTGTCTTTGTGGTGCGTTAGCTCCATACTCGAATCTACCTATATCAGATTGTAATTTTTGTCTTGCAAAATCTTCTTCTGTAGCACCTACTTTTGCTAGTTGTCCTATGTCAGAATAATCTGCTGCTGCTAAACTAGGAGCACCTGCTATAGCTCTGTCTTGAGCTTGTCTTTCATTAGCAAAGTTTTGGTAAGCTAATTCTGCACCTTTACCTGTAAGTGCATTTGCTAAATTATCTCTAGCCTTATCTTCCATATCAAACATTGCATCAGACCCATATCTACCTGCTTGAGATGCTCTACTTCCCACTCCTCTTATAGCTTCATTAAATTGTGATATTACAGGTTTGGATGATGTTGCTAACATATCTGCAAAATATGGATTACCTGCTGATAACCTGTCACCACTAACAGTAGATAGCTGTTGTGCTTGAGCTGCTGGTAGTAATGGATTACCTGCTGTTGCCCTAGCTCTAGCTGCATCTAATGCAGTAGTGGTTGTTGCTCCTGCTGGAACATAAGTATCACCCGGAAAATAATCTGGAGCACCTTCATCATAAAGCCTAGATGCTTCATTTAAACCTTTAGTAATATAAGGTCGTAGCATAGGGTCAATTTCTTGCGTTTGTGTTTGCTGTTGCGGACTACCACCTTTTGCAAGTATTCTACCCATCTTACCATTGTCAATAGATTGGTTTCCATCTAGCTCTGGAAAATAATCGTTCATAGTTTTAGCTCCATTAGTGTGTATTTTTTTTCATAACCATA
>Ga0209535_1001521_pt1 | contig 15767 bp, 16 predicted proteins | sample LinPmetageLP28_FD_184041 | JGI IMG/M metagenome (GOLD analysis project Ga0209535, IMG submission 184041) | Marine viral communities from the Pacific Ocean - LP-28 (SPAdes) (version 2) | ecosystem: Environmental > Aquatic > Marine > Oceanic | place: Pacific Ocean | collected 2009-08-22 | reverse complement strand
ACAAGATAGCATCATATGAATTATTTGAAAGTCTATATGATTACGACAAACTTACTTGGGATTTTTTCGGTGATAATGTTGAGGACTTTCATGTCCTTGACCACAAGCCCATCGAGAAACAACTAGAGGAAATTTATAACACTAACAAAAACAAAGAAAGATCGTTTGAATAAATATGAAATCAAATACAGACACTACGACATGCACCCCGAATATGTGGGCCAGACTATTAAATGGGCGAGGGACGAGAAGCAAGCGCTATCTTACTTGTGTGCTAGAAAGCCTGATAAACAAGGCTTATGCACTACGAGAAAAGGTGCGAGACTACAAATCATCTCTGTGACATGTATATACCCGCACACAAAATAAAAGAGTTCAGAGAACTCAATGACCCCGGACTCTGCCCCATTCTCCTTAGAAAGTTAGAGAATCCTTGTGTTGACCACGATCACCGAAACGGAGAGATTCGAGGTGTGATTGATGGTAGCGCCAACAATCTACTAGGTGTTATTGAAAGAAAGTTTTATAGCTTCTGTTCAGGAGACCCTGAAGATTTGCCTGATGTGTTAAGGCGCATAGCAGATTACCTTGAGCTGCCAAAGTCGGGATTCCTACACCCCGTAGGACTCAACCAACTGCTTGCTAAGTTCAGAGGCCACAATAAAGAAGAACAAGAGAAACTCATGGGTCAGTTTTATTTTTCTGATGAAACTAAAATTAGTTCTTGCAACAACCAAAAAGAAAGAACTAAATATTATCGCACTTTACTAAAACAATTTTATGAAAACAAAACTACTAAACATAGTGTCAGAGTTCAATGCTCCAAAGACACAATTCAATAAGTTCGGAAACTATTATTACCGAACACACGAGGATCAGAACAATGCTCTGAAGCCTCTTTTAAAAGAGAACAACTGTGTTCTTGTTATCTCTGATGAGGTTAAAGAACTAGGTGGTATACTATTCTGCGAGGCAACTGCTGCTTTGTATTGCACTGATACCAATAAACTTATAGCCGCGGCAAAGGCGCAAGCTGGGATTGATCCAAAGAAAAAAGGCATGGATATATCTATGACCTTTGGAGCCGCTTCATCTTATGCCCGGAAGTATGCAGTCAATGCATTGTTCTTATGTGATGATAGCAAAGATGCGGATTCAACTCACAAGTTTGATGACAAACCCGTCACAAAGAAATCACCCGCTGAAACAGAAGAAGAGGAATGGATTTAAATAAAGCTTGCGAACCACTAATCAAACCTCAAGAGGCTTGTGAAATGCTTGGAGTCAACATGACATCTTTAAGAAACTATATCAAGGCAAAGAAGTTTCCAACTTATCAGCTATCCAAAAGATGTTTCCGCTTTAGGAGATCAGAGATAGAAGATTTTATTCAAACTAACATTAAATAAATTATGGCAGATAAACAATACGATAACACCAACGGGGGAGCTTTGTTCCCCAATGACAAGAAAGAAAAAGAATCACAACCTGACTTCCGCGGCAACATTGATGTCGAGGGCAAGGAATACTGGATTAAAGGATGGAAGAAAACATCTAAGTCTGGGATGAAGTTTCTTTCTTTAGCGCTTACCGCAAAGGAAGCAAGTAAAGAAGATAGTAGAACTGAAGAAGACCCCTTCTAATGCAACCGGAAACTACATATGTTACGAACCCTGATGACATTGCTTATTACGATAAGGAATGGTATGATGAGTTTCGTAACCGAACAGTTCAAAGGCTGTTAGATGTAACCGCTAAGAAGAATAATGACTACACTACTGGAGAGAGCGCAACAAACCCTTTCGCCAATTTTGATAGATCAGAGGACTTCGGTGTGCAACCCCTTACGGGTCTGTGCATTAGGATGCAAGACAAGTTCCAAAGAGCGATGACATTTGCGAAGGATGGTAAACTTAAAGTTACTGAAGGGAATGACCAAGTCGAAGATATATTCTTAGATTTGATGGGATATTCTCTTCTTGCTTTAGGTATGCTTGAAAGAGATAAGCAGATCGAAAAGCATATTTTCTAACCACTATCTACAACACTTAGCTAGGTTGGCCATATACCAACCTAGCTTTTTTAACATGAGTAAAATTAATATGACCGAGTTCAAAGAAGCACTAGAAGTAGCCATCAATACCCACGATAATATAGAGTTCCGAGGTAAGGAAGAGGCTGATAGAATTTTATTCAAATCACTAGGACAAATACTACACACACTAAAAGACAAACTAAAAATTTATGGAAGTACCCCGGAATAAAGAAGCAGAGAGAGCCTTACTCTCTTGTTGCATAGGCAACGGAGATGAGATGAAGTTTGAAAAAGCCGCAAAGTTAATTGATACAGAAGATTTTTACTACGAAGACCACCAAGTTATTTGGGATGCGCTGAAAAGTTTATCGAGCGAATCATCAACAATAGATATCATTACAGTTTGTGATAAAGTTAGAGCAACTAACGAAGAACTGTTTCACACTACTTTAGAATTAGATGGATCAGATGTATCAAGGGTAGCATTCAATGAGTACATTGATATCATTTTAAAAAAGTCCAAGCTAAGAGCCATGAGGAGGGAGTATACCCTAGCCTTAGAAAAGATTAGCTCAGACAAATCACCCGATGTAATACTAGACGAGGTATCTAAAGAACTAGATAAGTTTACCCCAAGAGAGAAAGAGGTAACTCATATTAAGAACTCTTTGGATATTATAAAGGACGAGCTTGATTCAATGGCTAGGGGTGATTACAAGCCCAACTATATTAAGACTCACTTCAAGCATCTCGATAGCAAGATTAAGCTAGAGTCAGGCAGTGTATTTACCATAGCGGCACCTACAAGTGTGGGCAAGTCAGCCCTTAGTTTAAACATAGCTTTGAGGGCGGCATCAAGAGATGGTATTTCAACCCTCATATTCAGCCTTGAGATGCCCCAGAAGCAGATTTCAAAGAGGATGATTGGCACTCTATCCAACCTTGACTTGCAACGAACTGAGGAGCAAATAGAGACCCCGGCTAATTTAAAGAAGATTAATGAATCAATAGATAAATTAAAGAACATACCCATTCATACAATACATACCATAAAAAGTATTAATGCATTGGCTGCGGATGTTAGAAGGTTTAAGAGAGAGAAAGATATCAAGCTAGTTGTTATTGATTATCTGCAACTTATACCATTTGATTCAGGTAGGATGGGCAAAGCTGATGGTATAGCTATGATATCTCAGAAAGTTAAGCAGATAGCACTAGAGAATGATGTGGCTGTATTGCTATTGTCCCAACTAAACAGAGAGGGAGCAAGGTCAGATCGCCCAGACTTGTATCACCTTAAGGATAGTGGCTCAATCGAGAATGATGCTGACATAGTATTGATAATGAACTGCAAGGACAATGACCCCGAAGCCGCTAAGTCTGCTGATGACTATGGCCCTTACATGACTATCAATTATTTAATCGCCAAGAACAGAGAGGGAGAGCGAGGTGTTCGGGATTACTTTAAATTTTACTTCAAAGAAGGAAGATTCTTTTAATATGACAACAGGAAAACATACATTCAAAGATCGACAAGATTGCCCAGACTCTGGAGAGATTTTGTTCGAGAACTATTGCGAGTCCATTGGTGTGAAATACCACCGAGTGGGCTTTGATTCAAAGCTAGACCCAGTGTCTAACTTTTGGAAAGTACACCCAACATTAAGATCACTGCCTGACTACTTAGTAGAGAAGGGAGATGATTTGTTTTGGTGTCATGTAAAGGGTACAGCTAACATGAAGTTAAAGGACTTCGTTACTTACTCTGACTTCGAGACAAACCTCGTGCATAACTGCCGATTCTTCGTGGTGTTTTGTTTCAAAGAACAAGAACCAATCTTCAGAACAATGGCAGATATAAACAAATTAATGGTTGGACAAAGTGTGCAACAATGGCACGATGGAGTTCAGTATATTAATTTAAATCTAAATATAAATCTATGAACTCAGAACAATTAAGAACTAATACTGTAGAAAGACTACAAACTAGGATTGATATGATTAGGGAAGAGTCTAGGACTTTGTCACATCGCATTGCTATTATGAGCGATAGGCGCAAAGACTTGCAAAGAGAGAAGAAAGACCTAAAGGATTTACTATCCCAGCTTGAGTCTTAGTGTATAATATTTTAAGGGCATGGGATGCAGCAATGTACCCAGCGGCTTCATAAGGCCGTAGTTAACCCCTTAGTGTGTAGCCCCGCTTGGTTTTTTAGTATTTCCAAGTGGGGTTTTTTACAACCCAAGAGCTTCTCTAGTTATTCCTATTGGCCGAGGACTTAATTGCTCAAACGGATCAGGTAAACCAAACAGAGTTCCCTTTTGTCTCCTTCTTCTTTTTGAGAAATCATACTGCCTATCTCTCTTGTATTCCCTCAGCTCTGGTGATACATAGTGCATGACCTCATACATAGGTAGGGCTTGTAAGAATTTAGACTCAGATAAGTCCTCCATAAAAGTACCATCACCTTGCATTATCTTAAAGAATGAGTCACCAGTTGCTACTATTGTTGACAGGGGAGCTGGTTTTAAATAATCCATTACAGCAGTAAAGTAACCTTCTCTTTGTCCTTTGAATAAAACATATTTATTTATACCCGCCACACGAACCATTGAGTTGAATGTATAGTCACTCATGTACCCAAGTCTTCCGGCGAGTAAATCTTTTATTAAGTCAACGGGTATTCCACAAGCTACGAAGAACATCATGAGTTTTGCTAGATTCCCAACACCTTCCCGAACTAATTTTCCATCATTATTCTTAACACCCTCGGCTATCTTATTTAGGGATAAGTTCCTAGTGTTATTAATCTGAACAATCATAAAGGACTTCATCGTATATAGCGCACGATAATTTGGATTCTCCATTGCAGATAGCGGCATCCTTAAGTTGCTTAATGGTTGATTGACCAAAAGCTTTTGAATCAAAGCGCTAGATACCACACTGTTCTCGTATTCGTTTCTAGTGTTTGGTTCTTTCTTTAAAGATATTATGAACTCAGAGAATGGGTCGGCTAGTGCCTCTGTTTTAATTGGAAGGAACTTAATTACTTCTGCCTTAAACTTCCTCGCATCGTTCTCTCTCTTCTTGGGTAAGCCTTTCTTGATTGTACCATCTGGATTAAAATCCTTAGAGATCTTTCTATACCTAGTGTAGTTAGCATCCATTGTGGTATTCTTCATTAGAATATCCAAAGCCCGGAACCCTGTAACATTTAATCCAAAGTCAATTATTTTCTTTAAGCCCTTGTTCTCATCCTTAAAATTTTGCTCTACAATGTTATCGGTATCCATGTAGTCAGATATATTAAAATCTTTTTTACCAATCATGGACTTGAGTGTAGTCATCACACCATTGTCATACATAATAAATGGTAAGTCATATAGCTGAGACATAGTTGATGTGAACTCAATCAACAAACTAAAGTAACTGAACTGTCTAGCTAAACGAAGGGCTTCAATCTCTTGATTGTTGTTAGCCATGATAGCTTCATGCAATCTAGGCAAGTAGTCGTGCAGATACTCTTGCTTAATAGTTGGTTGACCATTTACCATCTTGGCTCTCTCTTCTGTCTCAATCTGTTGAGTCAACCTACCCAAAACGGAGGTTATATCAAACTCAGAATTGATAGCCATACCCTTACTATCTACCACTTTAGCTCTACCTATCCCGGCAAATTTCGCTGACTCAATCAAAGTATACATTTCAGTTATGTATCTACTCAATGCTTCTTCAGGTGGTACATAAAATTCTAATGTATCTTCTGACAAGAGTTCAATGACTCTGCTTTCTTGTGATGATGCCCCAGTTGACCGAAGCTTTCCTTGTTTAATTAATTGCTCAAAATATACTTCTTCTTCAACAGAACCTTGTTTAATTTTTGGAATAGGTTTAGGGAAGTCTTTAACTTTTTTAAGTTCATATACAGTATTAGGATTAGCCGCTTGAGCTTTAGCCATTCGTTCTTCAGCGCTTTTCTTTTGTTCAATGCCCTTTATGAAAGGTATCTTGACCCCAGAAATTGGGTCAACAATCATAATGTAATAAGCTTCACCTTTATTGTTTTCCCTTCTTTGATTCTCTGCCTCTAATTCTTGGGTAAATGATCTTGGGCTAATTCCATACTTTCTTCTAAGCCCAGCAATACCCTTTCTTCCATCTACATATCTAGGGAAGTATTCAACTTGTTCTCCAATCTCTATATTGGATTCTTTAACCTCTTGTATAATTGATTTAAGCAATGTCCTAGCAGCAATGAAATCATTGTACATCTTGTGCTTCTTTAACAACATTTCTCTTTCGTCTAACAGTGCTTGTTGTTGCTCAGGTGTTTGACGAGAGTCCTCTGCAAATGGACTGTAGGATATAAGAACAGATAACCTAGTATACTCTTTAGTATTTTGCTTCTTAAGTTTCTTGAGTTTCTTTCCTAAAGCTTTCGTAGCATTATGTCCATCTAATATCCTTTGTTGCTTTGCTTGAGTGAATAAACTGTATGCAGTCTCTAGCCTTTGGTCTATGTTTGCTAGCAACTGACCAACCGGAACCATGAATCTTTCAATAAAGTTAACTGCCTTTGGCTCATAGTTTAACACATCTTCAACACTCGGTTTCTTTGCGCCCGATTTTTTAGTTCTTACTGTTGGTGCTGAGTCATCTTCGGTTAATGGGTCTGCCAATGGATCACCAGTAAAATCATTTACATTTTGATACAACTTACCTGTGTTCGGAGACATCATTTTTAGAACCCTATTGTATAACCTAGCATTCAATGGTCTAGCCTCTGGATCAATTTGGCCCATCAACTTTACTGAGTCCAAATATACTAAAGCTACATCGGAGTCTACAAATACACCTGTTTTAAAAAACTTAACAATATGCTTTTGAACATTCTTTAAGAATCTTTTAGCTTGATTAAATGCAGAATCCCCAAACTCAGAATCCAATCGCAAAATTTCTTTTATTTCCTTAAGACTCTTACCGCTAATCCCAGCGAAATTTCTTATATACTCAGATGTTCCGCCTTCATAACTATAGGCTTCAATCATCGCTCTAATAAACTCAGCGCCATAATGGTAATCAGCATCTCTAGAAAATGGTCTAGTTGTACCAGCATAAGCAAGCCCTAAAAGTTTCCTTTGAGCAGGTTTCATCGACTTACCTATTTTTCGGTAAAGACTTGTTAAATTAACACCTTGGTTGGCAGAGGCTACCGCCGCCACCGCATGAGCTAATTCATGTCTAATGGTTGCATCTAAATTCCTAGTGCTAAATTCACTAGACTTAATGCCGCCACGATTATTTGCTTGCATAAGCAAGTTCATATTAAGAGCAATGGTATGAGAACTAGCTTGGTAATAACCTAGTGTATTTGCATCCATCTCTTTATCTTTGCTTACATTGAAGACATAATTGAGTGTTAGTGGAGTGCCATTTTTATTAAGAAACTTGTTTTTAAATATCTTCCTGTATTTACCCTCAATGTATTCTTGAACCTGCCCTTGTAGTGCTGCCCTCTCGGGTTTTATTTTTGGTTTAGGTTTTGTTCCCTCAGGCAAGTCTTCTTCTAATGCAGCATCATCTGGAAATACATTAGTGGGGTCATTGGGGTCAGTAGTTTCAGGCTCTACTATAGGCTTAGGCTTAGGTTTTGGTTTGGGCTTAGGTTTCGGCTCAGGTTCTGGCTCTGGCTCTGGCTCTGGGTCTGGGTCAACTTCTGTCTCTGCCTCAGACTTAGGGTTTATGATTGGATCAAAATCAGCGGAGTATTGTCCCTTGAATGCTCTTTGAAACTCAGCTAATGGGTCTTGCCCGGGTTCAATGAATATCTCCTCTACCCTTTGTTCTCCATTCTTGTTTTTAAATTCAACAGTATATGTAGTACCTTCGGTTGGGGCTGTTGGTTTTACGGGTTTTTCTTCCCCTTCTTCTTTTGTTTCACCCTCTTCTTTTGTTTCACCCTCTTCTTTTGTTTCACCCTCTTCAGTCTTTGCTTTGCGGTCTCTTCTTGCTTGCTCAAATTTTAATGCAGAGAGAGCTGTTCCAACTTTAGATATTGCTATTTGATTTCTTTCGGATTCAGGTTTCTTTAATTCAAGTTCAAGAAAGTTTTCATCTAAACTTTTAAGTTGAGAAATTTCATCTTCGGTCATTTCGGATACCTTCTTAGTACCTTCGGTTGTTACTACTACAAAGTCAGGACTTCTTGGGTTTCTTAATGTTTGCCCGGACTCAGAGTAAAAACCAGTAGAGCTATCAGACATTTCATTGGTCTCACCTTGTTCGTTTTCAAAAGTAATTATATTGTCTTTTATATCTTTAATCTTAATTGTTTCTTTACTTCCGTCTTCATTGTAAATTTGTGTCTCAAACTCACCGCTATCATCGAACTGTACTTTTAATTCATCATAAGATAAATCTAGCTCACCCTCTTTTATCTCCTCTTCAAAGGCTTGCGCATCTTCAGCTATTTTTTTTCTCTCAGCTTCAGTGAGAGTTATATCTTCTCCAGCAGCTATTCTTCCTACATCACCTATACCTGATCCAATACCACCAACTGAGAATCCAACTAAGAACTCTGTCATTCTCCTAGCAAGAGCATCACCTGTAATAAACTTACGATCATCGTCATAAAGATTTTTAGCTATGAGGTCTAATGTCATACCATCGCCAATGGATTCTTGAAGTCCTTCTACTGTACCTCTCTTCAAGGCATTTGCTGATACTGCCTTTAATGCACTCTTGGCTACTGGTTCGGATACTTTTTCACCAGCATTTAAAGCTTTTAATACTTTAGAAACACCACTCGGTAGACCAGCTACATACTTAAATGCAGTAGCCTCCAATGCCGCACCCGTACCAGCATAAGCAACAGACCCCTTGAGAATCATATCTCTTTCAGAATCATTCATATCAAGCAAGTCCGTCTTTAAAGTTGCCTCAGCATCATCAATGAACTCACTTGTTCTGTTTAGGTAAGCAACAGAGAATACCGCTGCAGTACCAAGCGCACCACCTGCGGCAGTAGTAAAAGGGTCAGGGCTAATGCTACCAGCTGCTGCACCTGCCGCTGCTCCCGCAACATAAGAAGCTCCGTATCCAGCCATTTGACCCAAGCCCCGGGCTACTGATGTAGACCAAAAACCAAAAGTGCTTTTCGCAAAGTCTTGATCTATGTTAATTTTGTTTGGTAACACATTGTCAAAGAAATCGCCAACTGCATTCGCATGACTTAGTGCTTTCTTTTGAACCTTGTCCCTAAGCTCATTGTCTTCTTTGTATTCATCGTAAGACATTCTTGGAGCTTTATCTGAATCCATAAAGTCTTCTTCAGACATAGTCGGATCAGTTAACATTAAGGTAAGTTTTTCTATACCACCCTTATATGTTTTTCCAAACACTTCGGAGAAACCAAGTAAGCCATGCTTAAATGTTTCAGTAAATATATTGCCATTGACTACTGGTCTATCAAATACCCTACGATATTCTGGGTACTTCTCAACAAAGTCATGGACTACCACTTCATCTTGAACATTACTATATTCAGGATTCTTTTTTCTTACTCGATCCGCAAAGCTTTTGATTGTTTCTGCCATAGATCATTTAATTAATCGTATAACCCTTGGCTATCAACTGAGAACATAGCATAAAATGCTTTAGGATTATCTGTTAATTTAAATATAGCTGAGTTAGCATCGGCTGGTTTAAACTTACCATCAAGGTCTCTTTCCATTAAGACTTCTTTTCCTTTAACTCTTTTTAACTTGTAGTTATCGTTGTCCGATACTTCATCTCTAAATTTAATAGCATCGCCTATACCACCGAATGAATCATCTTCACCCTCTATTGCTTGCAAGTAATTTGCTCCAATTATAGCAGTGCTTCCCTTTTGACCAAGCACATTGAAGATTTCGCTAGATGCGGCTTTGATTTCACCATCATCAATTTTGAAATCAAAGATTGGGTTACCAGCCTCATCTATTTGTCCTGTATCTATAGCCTCTTTTGATAAGCCAAGAGTTTTTTGCATCTCGGGGTTGTTTCTTATTATAGTTTCTATACTAGAGATAGTGCTATCCTTCATCTCTTTTTCTTTTTTCTTCTCTTTGTATTTAGTTATACCATCCCCTACCTTAGCGCCCAAGTCTGCTAGTGCAGATGCCTGTATAGCAGAGGCTTGAAGCATACCTTGGGTCATGCCTTGGTTAGAAAGAAGTTGTGGGTTTATTGGTGTACCTGTTTGAAACATAATTATTATCCTGCTGCTAATTTACCACCCACGATGTTGCCGAACATACTATACATACCGGCTTTTTCTGTAGCCCTTGCGCTCATAGATGCTCCTGTTAAATTGTATCTATTAGTTTGTTCTTGCATACCAAGGTTAACACCTTGTCCAAAGTCAAACATTTGTGGCCCAGCTTGTTGACCCGCTAAGTTGTATGCTTGTCCATATAAGTTAGAACCCATAGCTGTGCTTTGAGATGGTCTCCCAAATAAGAATGCAGTAGGATCGCCACCAGTAGCACGATTGAAATTCATACCTAACTGACCTTGGGCAGAAGCTTGTTGCCTTAACTGCGCCCGGGATGCCTCTCTTCCAAGTAACTCACCAGCTATTGTAGACATATCTCCTACCCTACCACGAGATGCACCAGCCATTCTAGCGGCTAGCTCTTTCGGGTGATAGATCGCCGGCTGCCTCTGAGTACAATGTCTCAGCTTGTTGCTGTTGCATTGCCCTAAGTCTTTCTGATTCGGGATCAGAAGCTCTCATGGCTTCGGTAAATTGTGGGCCAAACTCTCCAAGCAGTGACATCTCTCTAGCTTTGGCGGCTTTCTCAATTGGCTCATATGCCTCACCAGCCCTTTGTTGAAGCTCTATTAAACCAGCTTGGTCTCCACTGCCGAACAGTGCAGCCTCTTGGTCTGCTAACTCAAGTGCTTGGTACTGAGGTCTAAACTTAGCCTCTGACTCAAGGAGTCTTTGTTGTAATACTGGATCAGTAAAGCCACCTTCGATATCTCCGAAGTCTTTACCAAACATAAACTCTCCACCCGCCTTGATTGCATCAAAGGGCGCTGGAGCTGGTGCTACTTTTGTTTTTCCTCCCATTATATTTTAAGAAATTTGTTTAGGTATTTAAGTGATAAGTCTACTTTTGTTGGAACTCCTCGTCTGTGTCTAATCCCTATAAGTTTCTTAGTTAAGACATCGGGTTCTTTTTCTATTAAATCAAGTGTTAGTTTCTTTAAAATCTGTCTGTTTTCTGCAAATAGAAATGCTAAGAATATAGCATCACCATTTCTGTTATCCTCTTTCCAATCAGTTATAATATCCCATTGGTCATCGTAATTACAATTATACCACATATGAACACCCACAACTTCTTTGCCTTCATATATTACTGATATTGTCTTCTTTGCTAGGTTATATGCTACGACAGTTGTAATGATATCTTCATCCCACTCATCGAATACTTTTCCATTTTCTTTTCTTATACAGTACCCCACAATGTCCTTAATCTTCTTGGGTGTACCATTTATTTCCAACCATTTTCTTATATAACCAGCTTGCATACTATATGTTAAATGATGCTGCCGATTGCGATCTAGGAGCAATAGTACGACTAGGAGTTCCACCTAATGTAAATGTTTTACTTCCAGCACTTCCTAATCGTTGAACATAACCTAAATTACCTTCTCCTGTATTATTGTTAATTATTGTTAAACCACTAGATGTTATTGAACCCACTGTATTTCCAGTATAATCATCCGCAAAAGCATTAAACCAACCCATACAAGCAAAACTAGCTGTACCCATATTTAAATCCATTGTTGTTTGACTAGTAGAAAAGTCAATATCTAGTGCTGATGTTAGACTAGGAGTATTATCATATTGCAATACAATTAAATCTTTATTTGTAACACCCCCACTAGAGGATATAGCGGCTGAAGATACATCCCCTATATTACAAGTGTAAATTCCAGTTGCAGCTCCATCATTCGAATCATTGTTTACTACTTGTGCGATTGTGGTAACAGTATGGCTAGTTATACTAAATGTAATTTGACTGCCTTGACTGCTTGAGTGCGCTCCGTAAAGCAATATTAATGAAGTGTGACTACTTCTTTTAGCCGAGGATAAGGAAACGGAAAAATCATAACTAGTGGCGCTAGTGTTAGCTAATACAGTCAAAGTAGGGTTTCCAGTATCGTAAAAAGTTTTTAATTTTATTACACCAGACTGTGGTATACCAGCAGAAGTATTTAATCCTGTTTCTTGTACATTACTTCCACCCCTATAATATTCACTTAACTTATGAGGGCCACTGCCACCAAACTCAGTAGCGATTTCACTTAACTTTACTCTGCCACTAGATTGTATAGCCATTATTTTTGTCCATGGCTGTGACTCTTAGCCTCCAAGGTTTCTACCTTTTGACTAAGTTCTTTTATTGACTCAAGCAATAGCGGAATAATCCTAGAGTAATCTACCTTTAGATATCCATCGTGTCTTTCCTTTACTGCGCTAGGTATTACCTTTTGCACTTCTTGTGCTATAACACCTATATCGTCACCATTGTATGTAGCACAGTCTTTCCACTTAAATGTATTACCACTAAGTTGGTTTACTTTATCTGTAGCATTTTCTATTGGCTTTATATCTTCTTTTAATCTTTCGTCAGAAGATAATGATGCCGCTACATCTCCGTCTGCTGATATGTCTCCCGTAGCATAAATATCATTGAAAACTTTCATACCCGCACTAGCACTTCCCGCAGCATCCTTAGATACATCTTCTCCAATTACCATTCTTGCATTTCCACCAGTGGTTACACTAACCTCATCTTGAGCAGTCATTAAAATATCTGCCCCTGTGTTTGCTGCAGCAATAGTTAAAGTTCCATCCGTTGAATCAGAGGATATTATAGGTGAAGTACCGCTGTTATTATCGTCATTAAAAGCAATAGATGGAGCAGTTCCTTCTGCTACAACAGCACCTGTTGATGAAAAAGTTAAGCCATCGGCTAACTTTGCTGAGTTAATTGCACTGTCAGCTACACTAATAACTCCATCCGCTACTGCAATAGTAGAGTCAGTGGAGTCTCCTGATATCTTTGCTGAGTTAATTGCAGTGTTTAGTTTATCTGCGGTAACTTGATCGTTAGTGCTGAATTCATTTCCTGTTGCGAATCTTGCCATAATTAATATTATAAGTGATGTGTCTAGTTATATGAAGCTCTTCATGTTTCCATAAGTTAATTGCCCTGTGGTTTTCAGGGATTTAATCTTAGGTCTTCCAGAAGATATGTTAAATTTATATTGAATACCATAAGATCTTGGAGTACCTACTCTGCCAGATATAATTCTATCCTCATCGGCTACTGTTGCTATTTGAAAATTATTTAAAAATTTTTCGTCAGAACCAACAGCATCTCCTACTGAGTCAGTGTTCTCGGCTATGTAGAATAAATCAGCATTAGTAGCAGTGCTTCCTGACTCCCAATGAAATGTAAGTTGTTTAAATTTTTTAGTATCCAAGGATTTCATAGTATACATTCTAGTTTTGCATACCCCGGGAACTTGTGAGCTACCTTGGCTACCTCCTATTTGTGTAATAACAACATCAGCGCCATTGTCATTTTCCTCTAATTTATGCATTCCTCCATCTTCATTGGCAATATATATTCCCCTATGACTACCCTTACCTGACACAATCATATGATCAATAAAGAAATTATTGGGAAATGTATCTAATGATTCCCAAGATTTATTAATAAAGTTATATATAATAATAGCATTGTTTTTATCAGAACCATCAATAGGAACTGCTAAGTAGTATCTGTTATCAAAATAAACAGCAGTAGCTTTTGATACAGCATCTTGATTTAACCTAGCTATCGTAGAAGCTATGGATTCAGATAATGGTAATTGAGTACCACGAAGATTAAACTCATCAATAAACTCTAAGGAGTATACTCCGTTGTCTGATAAAAAGAAAACATTTTTACCAACTTGTACTATTGATTTTCTTGCCAAACATCCAATCTCATCTGTGATTAAACGAGAAGTTGCACTCCTTGGAGACACTGTGTTGAACACACGATGTATACTATTCTTATTAAATATAATTAGCGAGTCCTCAGTAAAGGATGTAATACCAACAGTAAAGTCACTCGTACCTGCATTAAACCTAAATGATGCAAATATCTTATCGTAAGTATCACTGTCTAAAATGTCTGACACAATAACCTCATCAAGTATTTTTCTTGAAGCATTGCTATTTTCTGGATCAAACTGAAATGGCATTACCAACCTCCTCTGATGCAGTGTAGCAAACTCGGGTGTAGGCATATGTATAAAACCCAAATCACTAGATGTCTTTTTAATTAAAACACAATTTGTTAATGCAGCCTTATCAGCACGATCCCCCACAAAGAATTTAAAACCATTTGAAGTAACTTCATTTACTGTAAATTCTAAACCTCTTTCAAATCCTGACCCACCTGCTGCTTTAACTACTATTGTGTCATTGATTTTAACATAAGGTGTTACATCAGCTCCACCCGATGTAACTGTAACTGCTACTGTAGCTATAGAGTTGGTTATGCTCAATGTACAAGTTTGCGCGCTTTGAGGTATTGTTGTTGGTTGTGTGTAAGTTCCACTAGACACAGCGGTAAATTTATCACTTCCGATGCTACTTATGTTTTTGTCAGCTAAATCTATCTCTAAGGCTACCTCGCCCTTTCTAAATATGTACACCTTGTTAAATGCTTGTATCATATCTACATCACTAGACACTGTAATAGGAGATGTGTACTCAATATCAACAGTAGATGAATCAGATGTTTTGACTGCTACTACTTTATTATTAGTAGCTAAAAGAATGTATTCTTCATTTGTAGCGCTTCTTGGATCAGAAAAATTACAAGCGCCATATATTTTGTTTACTGCGGCATCAGCTAACACAGGAAATCCCACAGTACACTCTGCATCACTTCCTGAGAATGTGCCTAATACTTTCAAATGAGTAGTACCAGTTCCTCCGCTACTATCTGATTTACTATAAGCATGAACTCCATCTGCTCCAGAAATGCTATTTGCGGAAATTATAATATGACCCGTTGCAGGAAGGTCTGCTATTTCATTGAAGCCAGCTAGTATTAAATTACCGCTATTCACTGTGGTTGACACTGTAGTATCATTCTCTAAATGAAACCCCGATGCAGTTAGTTTTAAAGCATCAGCGCCAGTAGCAAGAGGAGCTTGTTTTAAGTTAACACCCTTTCTTGCTTGCCACTCACCATTAAGAGATAATCTACCATTCTCACTTTGAGATAACATACCCGCAGGTAATTGATCGGATCTTATCCTATCATTAAATCCTTGAAAGCCAAGATCGCCATCTTCAACGAACTGATCGTCTAATGCGCCATATGATCTATAGATAGTCATTTAACAATTATTTTTTCTTTCTTTGACCCCCGGGTCTTGTTTTAAATCCTATTCTAGCGCTACCCCTAACCTTGTCTTTTAGTACAGCTCTCTTAGGTGTACTATTTTTTTTCGCTACACTTTTTACATCATTCGCAATCTTAGTTGCTTCTTTGTTAGCTGGTGTAACTGTAGCCTGTTTATTGGGAGCAGCTGTAGGGGTAGATTTAGGTGTAGGTGTAGATGCATTAGATTGATTTCTTGGGTCTTTGGATTTCCAAGCAGCTAGAGC
>Ga0209535_1001520_pt1 | contig 15768 bp, 24 predicted proteins | sample LinPmetageLP28_FD_184041 | JGI IMG/M metagenome (GOLD analysis project Ga0209535, IMG submission 184041) | Marine viral communities from the Pacific Ocean - LP-28 (SPAdes) (version 2) | ecosystem: Environmental > Aquatic > Marine > Oceanic | place: Pacific Ocean | collected 2009-08-22 | reverse complement strand
GCAATTTCAGAAGCTGTTAAAAAAGGTCTTACAAAAAAAGTAGAAGAACATAATGAAAAGCATGGAGATAAAAAAGGCAAAAGAGTGACATTAAGAATGTTAAGTGCTGTTTTTAGAAGAGGAGTTGGTGCTTATAATACAAATCCAGGAAGTGTTAGACCAGGAGTCACTTCATCAGATCAATGGGCTTATGCTAGAGTAAATGCTTTTTTATTTGCAGTCAGAACAGGTAAATTTAGGAGTGGGAAGTTTGACTTAGACTTATTACCAAGTGGACACCCATTAGCAACATGAGTGTAGAGTCAAGATTATTTATAGAAAAGAATCCAAAGACTGATGAATATCAAGTTAAAATAGTTGTAGGATACTTTGATGACAAACAAGACGCATTAAATCATGCTTCTTATATTGCTATAACTAAAAGCATAGATTTTACACCTGAACAACTTTTTGATAGTTTGCAAGAAATAGAAGAATTAAAGATACCAACCAACACAACGATACACTAATGTTTTTTAACTCTAAACAATTAAAAATATTTAAAGGTGTTAAAGAAAGAACATGGTATCAACAAGATAGATTAAGAAGACCTTTTGAAAAACAATGGTCTAATAGTTTAAAAAATTATTTTAAACAATATGCTTTAGGTATTAAAGAAGCATATATATATGGTAGTCAAATAATGCTTGATTTAGAAATAAGAAAACAAGCAGATATTTTAAAATTAATTTTTAAAGTACAATACACTATTATAGGAAACGCATTTAGAGATTATGCTTTAGGAACTTTATTTTTAAAAGCATTTGATGATGATTTTGATAAAGCACTATCAGAATTTATTGACGAAAACACTGCGACTTGGGTTACTGAAATAGATGAAACAACTAGAAAAAGAATGGCAAAAGTTATTTCTAATTCTTACAATGATGGTTTATCTACAGAGGAAACTGGAGTTGCCTTACGAAATATGATTTTAGGTATGGGTGCGTACAGAGCAAACCTTATATCAAGAACTGAATCTCATAGAGTTGCATCTTTCGCTAATGAGCAAGTTGCAGTGAATATGAATATTTCAAACACTAACAAAGAGTGGGTAGCTATTCAAGATGCTCGTACTCGTTTAACACATTCTATTGCTTCTGGACAAAAAGTTCCTTTGGAAGAAAACTTTGTAATAGGTGGTGATAGATTAAAATATCCTGGAGATCCAAAAGGTTCGCCAGCAGAAACAATTAATTGTAGGTGTGCTGTAATTTATAGAACACCTGACTTTCAATAAAGGAGAAATAATATGGAATATGTAATAGGAATTATAATCGGAATAGCTTTATGTAGATCAAATGATAAATACAAATGGTTCACTAAATGTTGTAATAAGGTTATTAAAATAAAAAAAGGTAAATAATGCCATTAGTAAAACCAAAAGATAAAGAGAAACGAGAGGATTTCATGTCAAGATGTATGCGTGATGAAACTAGCACTAGCGAATATCCCAATGCTGATCAAAGACTTGCAGTATGTAGTTCTCAATTTAAAAACAAAAAGGAGGAATATTCAATGAGTGATATTGAAAAGATGGGAGATGCTATAAAAAGTTTAACTGATGTAATATCTTCTAAAGCAAAATATGGTGATGGCTCTAATGCTAAACCAAAGAAACCTGAATCAGAAGCATTCATAGATACAAGTGCTATGGAAGAAGATGATATGCAAAAAGTATCAAGAGCAGAAGATCAGTTCGATAACATAGACGATGCTAAAGAAAAAGCAAAAGAAATTGGTTGTGTAGGAACACATAAAATGGATAAAGATGGTAAAACTATTTATATGCCATGCGGAACTCATGATGCTTATGAAGAAGCTATTAGCAAAGGTTATGGAGAAGAAGAAGATAAATACCATAAGAAACCTAAAAAGAAAAGTGTTTGTGTTTGTCAAGACGATGGTATTTGTCAATGTGATACAGAATTAAAACATTTAACATTTGAAACAGAAATCAAATCAGACGCACAAGGTGTATTTACTGGTTATGGTTCTATCTTTGGTAATGAAGATCAAGGTAATGATATTATGAAAAAAGGTGCTTTCACTAAATCATTAACTAAAAGACCAGCTTCTAAAGTAAAAATGTTATACCAACATAAAACTGACGAACCTATCGGAATATTTACTGATATGTATGAAGACAACAAAGGTTTATATGTTAAAGGACAACTGGCTATGGGTACTCAAAAAGGTCGTGAAGCATACGAACTTTTAAAAATGGGTGCATTAGATGGTATGTCAATAGGATTTAAAGCAGACCCTGACAAACAAGGATACAATGAAAATAAAAGAGGAGTTAGAACTCTTAAAGAAGTTGATCTTATGGAAATTTCTTTAGTCACTTTTCCAATGAATGAAAGTGCATTAATAGAAACTGTCAAAGGCAATGCTAAAAATATTCGAGAGTGGGAAAAAATCTTGCGTGAGGCAGGAGGACTTTCTCGGACAGAGAGTAAGATTGGTGCGAAAGCATTATCTGAATCTTTAAACCAGCGAGATGCTGAAGATAAACAAACATTAGCAGATTTAATTCTCAAAGTTGCTAATAAACTTAAACAATAAATAAGAGGAAACAATTATGGATAATAATGAAGTAAAATCTGCTGTTGAAACTCTTGGTAAAACTTTTGAATCTTTCAAAAATACAAATGATGAAAGATTGAAACAGATTGAAGCTAAAGGTAGCTCTGATCCTATCACAGAAGAAAAATTATCAAAAATCGAAAGTGATTTAGATAAATATGCTGATATGGAAAAGAATGTTAAAGCACAAGCTGATTCAACAAAAGCAAATCAAGAAGCAATGGCTAGATTAGAAACTATTATATCAAGACCTGATTTCGGCAAAGGTTCTCCAGTAGAATCAAAAGCTGTTCAAGTTTTTGACAAATGGTTAAGAAAAGGCAAAGACTCTTTAGCACCAGAAGAAATTAAAGTTCTTACTGTGTCTAATGACAATACTGCTGGTTATCTTGCTCCACCTGAGTATGTGAGAGAAATAATCAAAGGTATCGTTGAGTACTCGCCGATCAGATCAATAGCAAGAGTTAGAACTACTACAAACAGAAGTGTTCAAGTTCCTAAAAGAACTGGCGAATTTGCGGCACAATGGGTAGCAGAAGAAGGTGCAAGAGCTGAAACAACTGGTTATTCAGTTGGTTTAGAAGAAATTCCTGCACACGAACTGTATGCTTTAGTAGATATTTCAGAACAAGAATTAGAAGATTCAGTCTTCAATTTAGAATCTGAAATGAACGCAGAGTTTGTAGAGCAATTTGCAAAAGCTGAAGGAAATGCTTTCGTATCTGGAAACGCAATAGGAAAACCACAAGGTCTACTAACTAACGCAAATGTAAATAATGTTGCGAAAGGTGGTGCGGCTCTTGATGGAGATTCTATGATTAGTGCGGCACACAATGTTAAGGCAGAATATGGCAGAAATGGAACATATGTTATGAACAGATCAACTGTTTCAGCTGTAAGAAAACTTAAAGATGGTGGCGGACAATACATTTTCCAACCTGGATTATATCAGATGGGTGTAGGTTCTAATATTTTAGGACACCCTATCGTAGAAGCTACTGATATGCCAAATGTTGCTGGTGGTACAAAACCAGTATTATTCGGTGACTTCAGAAGAGGTTATATGATCGTGGACAGAGTAAATCTTTCAATTATGAGAGATCCATTTACTCAAGCCGCAAGTGGAAATGTTAGATACCTAGCAAGAAGAAGAGTTGGTGGTCAAGTAATATTACCAGAAGCTCTTACAACAATAACAACATAATAATAGAGAGGATATAGAAAATGTTTGATTTAAAAAATAATATTAAATTAGAAACTTCGTTAGCACCTATTGTTAAAACTGCTGATGTTAATGGAACTGGTATTAATTTACAAGGTTTCAGTTCTGCGGCATTGATTGTTAATTGTGGTACTAATGGGGATACTTTCAGTTCAACTGTTAAAACAAACTTGCAAATAGAACATTCTGATGATGATACAACTTACACAGATGTCACTTCTAATACAGATGTGACTGGTGGAACTGTTGATTCTTCAGGAACTTTTATGACGATAGACGCAAACAGTGAAATGGGTAAAACTTATGGAATTGGATATGTTGGAGGCAAACATTACATCAGAGTAGTAATTGATGTAGTAGGAACGCACTCTAATGGTTCAATCTATGGGGCAGTAGTTGCAAAAGGTACACCTATAAGTGCACCTGTGACTTCTGACGCCAACCAATAATAAAATTAATCTACATTAGTAGATTATATTGTAGGGGGAGGAAAGCGAGAGTAGAACTTCCCCTACTCTTACAAAATTTACAAGGAGGAATAAGTTATGAAAATAAAAATGAAAGCAACTTTAGAAGCAAGTGCTAATGCAGAGGGTTCTGTGACTATGATTTATAAGAGTGGCGAAGTTTATGATATGACAAATAGAATGAATATAGCAACTATGTTATTGAATGATGGTAGTGCAGAAAAATCTATGGTAGAAACAACTAAAAAAGTTGTGACTAAAATGGAAAAGAAAACAAAAGGTATTGTTAAAAAAATATTTGGCAAAAAGAAATAAGGATTAAACAATGAGTGGACTAAAAGTAAAAACAGCTTGGACAACCAGTGCAGTAGCTACATCAGAACAAAAATCTTTTATGAGAGTAGATTTTAATGATGATGATACATTGATTGGCGAACTTATAAAAGTTGCACAAAACAATGTTGAAGAATATACTGGTAGAGCAATCACTCAACAAACCTTACAATTATTTCTAGATAGATTACCTTATTACAGAGATGAAAATTTAAGGGAGGGTGTTTATACTGCACCTGATTTAAATGTTAGTGCAGATTATATAGTTCTCCCTAAACCACCAGTTGCTAGTATTACACATGTAAAATATTATTCTAATGATAATACTGCTTCAACTTTTGCGGCAAGTAATTATTTTGCTGATGTAGATTCTACTTCGGCTAGAGTAGTTCTAAAGAATGGAGTTAGTTGGCCAACATTAACAGAATTAAGACAAGCTAATGCTTATGAAGTTCAATATGTTGCAGGTTATGGTGCTAACGCAAGTGATGTACCAACACCAATAATTCAAGCGATTAAATTATTAACAACTCACTTATACGAAAATAGAGAAATGGTCACATCAATGAGTGTAAATTCTATTCCTTATACAGTAGGTCAATTATTACAACCATATAGAGTTATAAGATTAAATAATATATTAGGAGGATAATATGCCGAGTATATCTAATATAGGAAAGTTAAGAAATAAAATAACAATACAGAATACAAATTTAACTACTGATAATATTGGTGGTTATACAACAGGAAGATCAACTCATATAACTGCGTTTGCTAAAATGACACCAAAAAGTGGCAAACAAATATTTTCTGATAAAACAGGAAGACAAGTTGAGAACCCACATACATACGAATTTTTAATTAGATATAGAGATGGCATAACTACTGCTATGCGTATCTTATTTGGTACAAGAAGTTTTGATATAATAAAAATAAATGATGAAAACGATTTTAAAAATTATATTACTATTGAAGCAATAGAAAATGTAGGTACATAATGCAAATTAATCTTAAAGTCAGTAATATTAAAAAAGTTTTATCTCAATTAAAAAATTTAGATAAACAGTTAGAACCTGATTTTCAAGAAATTGTTAAAGGTGGTGCACAATTAATTAGAGGAGAAGCAGTTAAAAGTATTCAAAGTGGTGCTAAATCAGGAATAGTATATGAAAAATATAATCCTAGAAGAACACATAGAGCATCTGCTCCAGGTCAAGCACCAGCAAGTGATACTGGAAATTTAGTAAGTAAAATTAAAGTAAGACAAAAAAACAAAGATACTGTTGAAGTTGAAAGTGGTGCAAATTATTCTGCATTTTTAGAATATGGTACAAGTAAAATGCAACCAAGACCATTTATGCTACCAGCTTTTGAAAAAAGTAAAAAACCTATTTTAGAAGCAACATTTAAAAGAGTAGTAAAAAAAATTGGAGAAATAGTTAAATGAGTAATTATTCAGTTGAATTACAAACAACAGTATATAATGCCTTGATAGGCAACAATCCTCTAACAACAAAGTTAGGTGGAAATAATATTTATGATTTTGTTCCAGAGAACACATCTTTTCCCTATGTTAAGGTCGGAGATCAAACAATGGTAGATGATGGTACGAAAGACAAAAAGGGAAGTGATTTTACCCTAATTGTTCATACTTTTTCAAGATATAGAGGAAGTAAGGAAATAAAAGAAATTATGTCATTAATATATGATGTATTACACGAATCAAGTTTATCAGTTTCAGGAGCCAGTAATAATATGAGGTTTGAATTTTCAGACATTATAAAAGAATCTGATGGGCTTACAACACATGGAATGCAAAGATTTAGAGTCTTTGTATTGACAAATTAAATATAAACAATTATTAAAATAAACAAGGAGAAATAACATGGCGGCACAAAAAGGTTCAGCATTTTTATTGAAAGATAATAGCACAGGATCACCAGTGACATTAGGTGGAATGAGAAGTACATCAATGTCTATTAATGGAGAAACAGTAGATATAACTACAAAAGAATCAACACCATTTGATGCAACAGCAGGAAATGATATTGGTAGAGTTTTATTAGCCAATGGTGGTGTAAGAAGTATGTCTATATCTGCTAGTGGAGTTTTTATAGACTCTGCTTCAGAAAACACAACAAGAACAACTGCATTTAGTGGAGATTTGGTAAATTATGATTTAATCTTTGCAGATACATCATCAGCAAAAGGTGCATTTATAATTACATCTTACGAAAGAGCAGGAGAATATAATGGAGAAGAAACTTATTCATTAACTCTTGAATCAAGTGGTACTATAACTTATACTAATGCGTAATTAGTAAAAGGATATAAAATGGAATATACAGATGGGTTTAAAGTGGTAGAAATAAAATTTCAAGGCGAGTCCTATAATGGTTTTTACAAGGTCACGAGAAAGGGTGTAATAACTGTTGAAACAAGAAGTGATATTCCTATTAAACCCTACGATAAAATCATTATTGGTGTAGAAGAATTAATTGTTCAAAAGGTTCAGGTATTTACAAGTAGAGCAGAGATAACTTGTGAAAATCCAAAAACAAGTGATATAGTTAGAGCAAACAAAACTATGAAAAAACTTAAAAAATCTGAGCCAAAAGAAAAAACAGAAATAGAACAATTAATAGAAAAGGACACCATAAATGGCGAATCAGTATAAAGGCGAAATCAAAGGTAAGTTTGGAGATAAAGAAAGAACTTTTCGACTTACCTTTGAATCAATAGTGAATATAGAAAATAGAACAGGAAAATCTATTCTTGATATAACTAATAGCATGGGAAACAATAATTATTCTATGAAAGACATAGTTATTGTAATGCACGAAGCACTTCAAGGTGCTGGTGGAAAATTTGTCCAATCAGCAGTAGGAGAAATGGTTATTAAAGATGGATTATTAAAGGTTGCTATTTTATGTTCAGAAATACTAATGACATTATTTGTCGGAGATAAAAAGGAATCAGATTCCCCTTTAGTTCAGGGGGAGAACGAGCAGAAAGATACCCAATCCAGCAATACTTAGAAATAGGTCTTGGTGTATTAAGATTCTCCCCCAAAGTATTTTGGGATTTATCAATAACAGAATTTTTATCAGCTTTAGAGGGTTATAAACTATCTAAAGGTCAAAATAAAAAAACAGAACCAACTCAAAGCAAACAATTAGAGGAACTTATGAAACAGTTCCCAGATTAATATTATGGCATCAAATTTAGCAACTATCAGAGTAGAACTTATAGCTAATGCACAAAAGTTTAAAACTAATATTCAAAAAGCGAGTACAAGTTTAACTAAAGTAAGTAAAGCTGGTAAGAAAACACAAGACAGAATGAAAGGTGTTCAAAAAGCATTTCAAAACACTGCTGGTTCTATTGCGGCAGTACAAGGTCCACTTGGTCCAGTAGCTGGTAGAATATCTGCTATCGGTGCTATTATAGGTAGAGTAAGTCCTTTGGCATTAGGATTTACAGCAGTTGTAGTTGGTCTAGGTTTAGCATTTACCAAATTAGTAAAAAATGTTGCACAAGTAGAAACACAAATGTTGAAACTTGAAGGAATATTAAAAGCAACAGGTAATGCGGCAGGATTAAGTTTAACTGAAATAGAAAATTTATCTACTGAAATAGGAATAGCAACTTTGGCTTCAACTAGAGAAGTTAGAGATGCGGCAGGAATAATGCTTACCTTTAAATCTATTACAGGAGATACTTTTAGAGATGCTTTAAGGTTATCACAAGATTTAGCAGAAGTAGGTTTTGGAAGTGTTAAAACAGGTGCCACTCAATTAGGTAAAGCTCTTGAAGACCCTATCGTTGGTTTAGGTGCTTTAAGAAGAGTAGGTGTTTCTTTTACTGATGCACAAAAAGAGATGATTAAAGTCTTAACTATGACTGGTAGAAAAGCAGAAGCACAAAGAATTATATTAAAAGCATTAGACGAACAAGTAGGTGGTGCTGGTGTTAAAGCCGCAACTGGTTTAGCTGGGGCAGTAGATTCTTTAAAAGAAAATTTAGATATATTTTTTGAAAGAAGTAAGTTTGGTACAGCAATAGTTAATGGTTTAACATCTGCTATGAACTTTCTAGCAAAAGCATTCGGAGATGTTGATTTAGAGGCAAAAAAATTAACTACAATAAAACAAGTCACAGATTCTATTAAAGAAATGAAAACTGAAATGGAGTCTTTAAATATAGAAAATGATTTAAGTAATGTCTTAAATGAGGGTGCTATGACTGGCGACCAAAAAAGATATGCTGAATTGCAAAAATTAATTTCTGAACATATGGCACAGTTAGAAGTGTTAAGATCTCAAGAAGAAAGAGATTTAATCAGAGATGAAGCAAAGAAAAAATCTAAAGAAGAAGAAGCCAAAAAAGAAACAGATTTAGGTAAAATAAGAGAATCAAACGAAAAGACCCATAAAAGAAATACTGATAGAGCAATACAGGACATGGGTAAAACACAACGAGAACTTAAAAATTTAAACGATTTAAGAAAAGTTGAAGATGAATTAAGAAAAAAAATAGGTAGTGATGGTGTTGAAGCAGAAAGAGCAATTCAAGCAGAATTATTAAAATCTATTGAGGGTATTACTGAAAGAAATAGAATATTTGAAGAAGCAAGAAAAAAACAAGAAGAATTAAATAAAATAGCAGAAGGTACTGGACAAATATTTGTGGGAGTTGGAGAAAAAATAAATGATGCTATGGTCAGAGGTAAGTTAAGTACATTAGATTTTAAATCTATTCTTTTAGAAATGGTTATAGCATTACAAAAAATGATATTTAAAGTAATGGTATTAGATGAAATTCAAAGAAAAATAGAAGAAAGAATGAAAAAAGGTGGTTTAAGTGTAGGTGGAATTTTTAAAAGTGTTGTTGGTGCAGTCACTGGTGGTAGTGATGTAGATATAGGTGGATCTCATGCTTCTGGTGGAACTATACAAACTAATAAACCATCTTTAGTTGGAGAAAGAGGTCCAGAGTTATTTGTACCTAATACAGCAGGAACAATTAAAAATAATTCTGACACAAAACAAATGGTAGGTGGTGGAGGTGGTGGAATTAATGTCACTCAAAATTTAAACTTTGCTGTTGGTGTCACTAATACAGTAAGAGCAGAAGTTATGAATATGCTTCCAGCTATTCAACAATCAACAGTCCAAGCAGTTGCGGAAGCCAAGCAACGAGGTGGAAAATTTAGTAAGGCATTCGGTAGTTAATCATGGCAGTATTTACACCATCATATCCTTTGACTTTACCAACAGTCACAGGTGTTAGAACACAGAACTGGGGATTGAATAGAGTTGTAGCTGTCACAGAATCTCCTTTTACTTTACAACAACAAACATTTGAACATGAGGGTTCTCAATGGAGAACGACTATGACTTTACCACCTATGAAAAAAGATAATGCGGCGACATGGTTGGCTTTCTTTATGTCATTAAGAGGAAGACGAGGAACTTTTAAATTAGGCGATCAAGATAGAAAAACTATTCAAGGAGTAGCAACAGGAACTATAAGAGTTAATGGTGCAAGTCAAACAGGCAATCAAGTTGCTTTAGATGGTTTTGCTAATAGTACAAGTAATGTTTTTAAAGCTGGAGATTATATACAAATTAATTCTTATCTTTATATGGTTATTGAAAATGCTACAAGTAATGGATCAGGACAAGCTGATGTTAAAATAGAACCATCATTAAGATCAGGAATAGAAACTATTAATGATGATACAACAGTTCTTTATTCAAATACAACAACTATTATGAGATTAGATAGTAATGAATTTAATTGGGATACAAACCAAGTTAGTGTTTATGGAATATCTTTTGCTTGTAGTGAGGTATTATAATGAACTTTGCTGACCTTTTAAAAAAAAATTTTATTTTTATTCCAGTAGTTGCTTCAATAGTAGTTGGGGGATTTACTTCTGTTAAGTATGTTTTAAATTTAACAACAACTATTAATGAAAGTAAAGTCACTATTATAAAATTAGAAAGCGAATTAAAAGTAGCACAAAAAGAATTAACAGATATGAATACAAGATTAACTTCTGCTGAATCAACTTGGCAGATGGCAGAAAATTTATATAGAAATTTAGCAGATCAAGTTAGAGAACACTCTTATGATATTAAGGATTTAAACAGATAAGGATTTATGAATAATGGAGATTGCCAAGATGAACTATTACTTTACAGGATTATTGATTATATTGATGACTCTATTAGCATTATTTGTAAAACCAGCACACGCAAGAAACGAATATCTTAACGAGTATGGTGCAAGATGTGGAGATTTTGAAACTAGAGTAGAAAAAGAAGATAGAAATTATGATTATAGACATTATAGTGACAGCAATAATTATGATGGTGACAGTGAAAATTATAGATTAAGTTTTACTTACAGAAAATATTTAGGTGTAGATTGCAAAACTATAAATGAAAATGTAAAACTAAAACAACAATTAGAATTGATGAAGATGTGTGGTAGAGTTAATAATAATCCTAGTCTTGCTTACAATGAAAACTTTAGATTATTAGTTATGAAATGTAGAGGTATAACACCAACAAGAGATAATACTAGACCATCAGATGATAAAAGTCTTTGGGATAATATGAAAGACGATTATAAAAAAGAAAATCCAGATGTTAAGATAATGGGAGATAAAATTTTATTACCACCTAAAGATTATAAAATGCCAGTACCAGAATGAGTAGAAGTATAAGAAAAATTATAGTAAAACTAAGAATGTTTTATGCAGACATAAGAGGTCATCATGGTAAAAGATGGGATTATGAACCTGGAGATCATTATATGGGAATGAATAAAAAGAGAAGAAAATGAAAGTAAGCGAAAATACAAATATACAATTACCTTTAAGAAATTTAATTTCTATTATTATTGCAGTAGCAGTAGCAGTTTGGGCATACTTTGGAATTATTGAAAGACTAAACAATATTGAAACAAATGGTAAGTTAATGATTTCTGATGTTGAGGAAAATACTGAATTTAGAATTAAGTGGCCAAGAGGAGAAATGGGTTCACTTCCAGCAGATAGCGAACAATATCTTCTTATAGAAAATACTTTGGTTGAAGTTGAAAAACTTACAGAAAGAGTAGATGGTATGATGAACAACAAAGTGAATATAGAAAGATTAATTAAAGATGTTGATAAACTATCAGCACAATTAGAAGTTTTAAAAGATAAAGTAAGATTAAATGGTAATGGTACACACTAATGTTAGATAAATTTTTATATGGATTTTTTGGTGGATTAGATAATTTGTGTGCAGGTGTATCAAACTATTTATATAAAATTAGCAGAGGTAAAAATGACAGGAAGAATAAACAAACAAATATTAGAACATCAAAAAGAAATACAAAAAAAAAATAAACAAATCAGTTTAATCAAAAATTTAAAAAAAGAAGTTAATATTGGTGCTAATGGTACTCAAAATTACATTATTAAAAAGGGTATTAACAAAGGTAAGATGTTATGATAGAAACAGTTATAGCTTTACTAATGATTGTTAATGGAGAAATTAAGGAACATAGAATACAAGAGTCTATGTCAAAATGTTTAAAAGGTAAAAGAATTGCTCAAAGAGTTTATAATGCTAATGTTCAATATCAATGTATTAAATCTAAAGCAGAAATAGAAATTTACATGGGCGAAAAATCAATTAAAAAAATAATTATTAAAGAATAATGGCAAGAAGTATTACAACAGCTTTTAACAATGCAATAACAAGTTCGGTAGTTAAACCTATTGTTGGTGTTGAGTTAGAATTTAGTGATGGAACTTTAAGAATGTGGAATGGTTATGGGAATTTAACTATGACTGCTGGAGGTTCATCTAAAACTTTTACTGGTGCTGGAGATATGTTAGGTATGTCTGAAATTGAGGAAAGTGATACACTATCAATGAGTGGTGTGACTTTAACTTTGGCTGGAATAAAATCAAGTTTAATATCAACTGCTTTAAGTGCAAATTATACAAACAGAAAAGGTGCTATTTATTTAGGTTTGTTTAATACCTCTAATAATGTTGTAGCTGATGTATATACTTTATTTAAAGGTAATATGGATGTCTTAAACATATCAGAGGGTATGGAAACAACTGTAATACAATTAAAGTTAGAAAGTAGATTGGTCACTTTTGAAAAACCAGCTAACAGAATGTACACTTTTGAAGATCAAAAAATTGATTTTCCTAATGATTTAGGTTTTGAATTTATACCTGACCTACAAGATAAAGAAATTATATGGGGAAAGAAAACCAATTAATGCGTGTTGATAATTGGGATTGTAAATTAGAAAAGGTAATACAAAATTATAAAGAAAAAGAAATTTTTAAACATGGTAAAAATGATTGTGTCACTTTTACTATTGATTGTATAGAGGCCATAACTGGTAAAAAAGTTTTTAATAAAAAATATAAAAACATTAAGGAAGCTAAAAAAATTATTAAAAGTTTTAAAAGTAAAGATTTATTAGACATAGCTTTAAAGATAGCAAAAGAAAATAATTTTAAAACTGTTGAATTAGATAAAGCACAAAAAGGAGATGTTTTTTATTATAAAGATAAAACTGATTTAGAGGGTACATTAGGAATATGTATAGGAGAATCAGTAATGTTTAACTGGAAAAAAGAAATAGCAATATTACCAAAAAAAGAATGTAAAATAGCTTGGAGAATTGAATAGTGAAAATTTATAAAAAAATAGTTTATGATAAAAATGATAATATCATAGAAGAAGATTCTTATGAATATCAAGGTCAGATAACACAAGCTGGTGGTAGTGTTAAGAAAGTAATTGCTGTTGTGGCAGTTGTTGCTATTGCTGTTGTATTGGTACAATCAGGTGCATTTGCTGGAAGTTTTGGTAAAATAAATTTTGGAAAACTTGGCATGAGAGCATTAATCTCTGTCGGTAGTTCTATTATCGGTGGAGTTATAGGTCAAAAACTAGCACCTAAAATTGATCCGCCAAACTTTGGTACTACTCTTGAAAGTGGAATAACTGTTAGTGCTAAAAGTCCAACCAATCCTTATAGAATAATTTATGGAGAAACTAGAGTTGGTGGTACTATTGTTTATGCTGAAACAACTTCAAGCACAAATGAATTTTTACATATAGTAATTGTTGTTGCTGGACACGAAGTTGATGATATAGGTTCTATTCTTTTAAATGATGATGTAGTTAGTTTGGAAACGACTTCTAATGATAGTAATGGTATTCCTATTTTTACACCAACAGGTAGCGATCAATATAATGGAAAATTAAGAATTAAAAAACATTTAGGTAATGTAGATCAATTAGCTGATGCTAATTTAGTTTCTGATGTACCGCAATGGACTACTGCACATAGAATACAAGGAAAGGCATATATATATGCTAAACTAAATTTTGATTCAGATGTTTATCCTAATGGTGTTCCTAATATATCTGCAATAGTAAAAGGTAAAAAATTATTTGATCCTAGAGCAACAAGTTTTACTGCCTCATCAGGAACAGTTAGTACAACGAATAATACTATTCAAATTAATTCGCATGGATTAAAAACATTTGATAGAGCAAAATATAATATTAATGGAAATACTGCTATTGGTGGGCTTTCAGACAGCACAGAATACTTTGTAATTAAATCTGATGATAATAATATTAAATTAGCTACAAATTATTCAAATGCTTTAAATGGTACTGCTATAAGTTTAACATCTGTATCTGGAAGTACCACACAAAAGTTTAATTTTACTACTTTTTCAGATAATCCAGTTTTAGCTACAAGGGATTATTTAAAAGATACTACCTATGGAATGCAAACTGGAGATGTAGAAATTAATGATACAAATTTTATAGCAAGTGCAAATACTTGTGATGAAACAGTATCAGTCACTAATCCATCAGGAACAGAAAAAAGATTTACTTGTAATGGTTCTTTTATTTTATCACAAAGTCCTAAAGTAATTATAGAAAATTTATTAACATCTTTTAGTGGAAGTTTAATTTACAGTAATGGAATGTTTAAAACAGTTCCAGGTACTTATTTAAGTCCAGTAGTCACTTTAAATGAAAATAATTTAAGAAGTGGTATATCTATAAACAGTAGAGTAAGTAAAAAAGAATTATTTAATGCAGTAAAAGGTTTATATTCAGAACCAGCAAATGATTATCAACCACAAAATTATCCTATTTTAACTGATTCAACTTTTCAATCAGAAGATAATAATGAAAGAATATATGCAGAGTTTGATTATCCCTACACTAATTCTAGTAGAATGTGTCAAAGGTTATCAAAAATACAATTATTAAAAGTAAGACAACAAATATCAATATCAGCTAATTTTGATATGACTGCATTTAAGTTAGATGTAGGAGATACTGTACAAATAACAAACGCAAGAATGGGTTTTAGTAATAAAACTTTTCAAGTACATGATTGGAACTTTGAATTATCAAATGATGAGGGTGCTTTAGAAATATCTTGTCAGTTTAAAGAAACTGCACCTGAAATTTATAATTTTAACACATCAGGTTATTCAACTGTATCAAGTGGTAAAGCAACTAATTTACCTAAAGCAAATACTGTATCTGCACCACAGGCAATAGCATTATCTGATGAACTTGTTTCTTATAATGATGGTACTGTAATTGTAAAACTTGTAATAAATTTAACAGAAGCAACAGATAATTTTACTGAAATATATGAAGTAGAAATAAAACAACTTACTGATGCAAAAGGTGTAGCTGTTAGTGATACTTTTAAATTAATAGGTAGAGGTGCTAGAACAAAATTTGAATTTTTAAATGTAATTGATAGAGCAACTTATCAAGTAAGAGCAAGAGGTGTAAATATTTATGGAGTTAATTCTTCAACTATAAGTGCAGATCATACTGTTGTTGGATTATCTGATCCACCACCTGATGTGACTGACTTTTCTTGTAATATTGTAGGACTAGATGCTTTTTTAAGTTGGACTGCTGTTGATGTATTAGATTTAAGTTATTATGAATTAAGATATCAAAATACAACTGGTAGTGCCTTATGGTCTAATTCAATACCTATTGTTAAAAAGGTTTCAAGACCAGCTACATCAGTTGT
>Ga0209535_1001519_pt1 | contig 15771 bp, 17 predicted proteins | sample LinPmetageLP28_FD_184041 | JGI IMG/M metagenome (GOLD analysis project Ga0209535, IMG submission 184041) | Marine viral communities from the Pacific Ocean - LP-28 (SPAdes) (version 2) | ecosystem: Environmental > Aquatic > Marine > Oceanic | place: Pacific Ocean | collected 2009-08-22 | reverse complement strand
GACTTTTTAGCTTTACAACAGGACAACTTACCAGAAAAAGATGAAGGTATAAGTAGTTTTAGTTGGATTAAAAATAGAGACAGTGCAAGTTTTAATCATGTTTTATATGATTCTAGTAGAGGTATTCACAATTATCTTAATTCTAATACTACTGGTGCACAAGCTACAGATTCAGATGGTCTTACAAGATTTTTAAAAGGTGGCTTTGCAACAGAAGATGCTGGTTATACAAACACAGCTAGTAACTCATTTGTTGATTGGAACTGGGTAGCCAACAAAGGAACAACAGCATCAAACAGTAATGGTTCAATCACAAGTACAGTTCAAGCTAATACAACTGCTGGGTTTAGTATAGTCCAGTTTACAGCACCTAGTGGAACAGAAGATTTTACAGTTGGGCATGGGTTAAGTGTAGCACCTAGATGGTTTATGTTTAAAAGGGTTGATGATACAAGTAATTGGTCAGTTTACCATCAAAGTGATTTTGATTTAAGAGGTAATCAATATTCTTTAGCATTAAATTTAAGTGATGCTTCTCAAAGATTTAATCCGGGCACTGCTTTTTTTCCAAATGCTACCACTTCAACAGTTTTTAGTTTAAGGACTGCTTCATCTCTTTCAGCTTCTGCAAGTTGTGTTGCATATTGCTGGAACGAAGTTGAAAATTTTAGTAAATTTAATACCTACACTGGAAATGGTAATTCCAATGGGCCCTTTATTCAAACCAATTTTACTCCATCTTGGATTATGATTAAACGAACAGTAGATAATGGTTATCATTGGTGTATTTTAGATAACAAAAGAAATACATTCAATCCTGCTGATAATGTTTTAAAACCAAATTTAAGTGCAGCAGAAGATGATGATGCAAATATGGCAATAGATTTTTTAAGTAATGGTTTTAAAATAAGAGGTGCAGGAAGTGATGGAGATAATATAAATGCAAGTGGAAAAACTTATGTTTACATGGCTTTTGCTGAAGCACCCTTTATTGGTGATGGAACAAACCCTGTGACTGCGAGGTAACATGCCTTTAATACGTATACCTTTTAAAGGGGGCTTTAACAAACAAATAACACAAAGTGAAGCAGCAAATCAATGGACAGATGGAGACTTTGTTCGTTTTCGTTATGGTGAACCTGAAAAAATAGGAGGGTGGCAACAAGCTGTAGCGACAACTTTACCTGGTGTTGCACGAGCTACCCACATTTGGACAGATCGGGATGGTACAGAATATATAGCGATTGGTACAAGTAAGGGGCTTTTTATATTTTATGGTTCTGCAATGTATGATATTAGTCCATTAGAAACAGCTATTACTGGATTAACGTTTTCTTCAACAAATGGTTCTGCGACAGTTACTGTTAATAAAAGTTCACATGCTTTAACTGCAGGGGAATTTATAGAATTTTCTTCTGTAACGATGCCGGGAAGTGGCACTGGTTTTACGGCATCTAATTTTACAGATAACCCTTTTCAAATAATTACTGTATCTGCAAACAGTTTTACTATTACAATGACATCTAATGAATCTGGTTCAGGTATGTCTACAGCAGGTTCAGGTTCTGTGCAAGCTTATGTTCCAGTAGGTGCAGCCACTCAAACGCTAGGATTTGGTTGGGGCACAGGTGTCTGGGGTGGTGCTACAAATTGGGGATCGGCAACCTTAAGTTCAGCAACATCTTTAGAACCAGGGAATTGGTCACTTGATAATTATGGATCTATTTTAATTGCAACAATTAAAAACGGAGGATCTTTTGAATGGAACCCAACCAGTGGTGTTACAGCGCGGGCAACTGCAATTACTACAAACCCAACTGCGAGTGTCATGACTATTGTCTCTGATACAGATCGTCACTTAATTCATTTAGGTACAGAAACTACAATAGGTAATATTAGTACACAAGATAAAATGTTTATTCGCTTTTCTGATCAAGAAGATAGAACAGATTATGTGCCTGTATCTACTAACACAGCAGGTACCTTTCAACTTGATAGTGGTTCTAAAATTGTTTGTGCGGCTAGAGGTAAAGATTATATTTTCATTGTTACAGACACGTCTGCTTATATTATGCAATTTGTTGGTCCGCCGTTTACATTTTCTGTAAGGCAAGTAGGTTCTAATTGTGGGGCGATGTCACAACATTCATTAGTGCATGTAGATGGTATTATGTATTGGATGAGTAAAGCGGGTGGTTTTTATGTGTATGATGGTGGTTCTGTAAAGAAAATTACATGTACTGTTGAGGACTTTGTATTTACTACACAAACCAGTGATGATTTAGGTTTTAATTTTGGTCAAAGTGAACAAGTCTTTGCGGGATATAATACTTTGTTTACAGAAATAAATTGGTTTTATTGCAAAGATGGTTCTACAACTATAGATAGGTGTGTCACTTTAAATTATAGAGAAGCTTTATGGACCACAAGTTCTTTAGCTAGAACTGCATATAGTGACAAGTATGTTTTAGATAATCCTTATGCAACTGAATATAGTGCAACAGGTTTACCAACACTTACTATTAATGGTATTACAAATGAATTTGGAAAAGCCACTTTATACAGACATGAAACAGGTAATAACCAACTAGATATTTTAGGTAACAAAACTGCAATTAATGCTTTTATAGAATCAGGCGATTTTGAAATGCCTATAGAAGGAAGTGCGGGAGAGTTTTTTGTTAAGATGAGAAGATTTATTCCTGATTTTGGTAAGCTTGATGGTAATGCTCAAATTACAATAAATTTAAAAAACTTTCCTTCAGAAACAGAAGCCTCCTCACCACTTGGTCCATTTACAATAACCTCTAGTACAAAAAAAGTTGACACAAGAGCAAGAGGTAGATTAGCATCCTTAAAAATAGAAAATACAACAACCGATGAGTCATGGAGATTTGGTGCATTTAGAGCAGATGTACAAGCAGATGGAAGAAGATAATGGCTAAAATAAATATTTTAATACCTGACCTCAATGATGATTATGTGGTACAAAACCAAAGACAAATAACCTATGGTATTGAAACATTAGTAAACCAATTAAATTTTGCTTATCAAAATGATTTAAAAAATGAACAAGATGCCTTTAACTTCTTTATGAGCTAATGACAATACAATATAAAAATCAAGGTTTTTCACTAACAAACACAGACACAACAAGTGTACTGACAGCGCCGGTAAATGGTCGTTGTTTAGTAAAACAAATACAAGCGCACAATGGTTCTACAGGTGCAGTAAGTTTAGTAACACAAGTTACAGACACAAGTGCCAGTGCTACCTTTAGAATAGATAGTGTCTCTTTAAGCGCTAATACAACACGACAAATTATTTCACAAACTTTAGTATTAGAAGAAGGTGATATTTTAAAACTTACCGCAGGCACCGGGGGAGAAATACAAGGTATTGTGTCCTACGCTCTGCTAGATCGTTCTCAAGAAAATGGATAATTTTATTTACTTTTGTTTAAAATTTAGTTAGGTTTAACTATGGAAATTATACATTGTAAATCAGAGACAAAAATTAAAAACAAAAAAACAGGAGTGCTTTATGCTAACGAAGAAGAAGCACAAAAAGATGTTAACGATTCCGCCACAACCACAACTGAAAACGACATTCAAAGGGACGTTAATATTATTGTCCCTGAGTTACCAATGGAGGGAGATACAAATTGAAACCTTTAGGAGGGACTGAATTACAACAAAACTTTTTAACACGTTTTGTTGATAAAAGTCTTCTTAAAGAATTTTCTATTTGCACTTCTGTTCCTGGTAAAATACCGCTATCTAAAAATAAAATAAATATTTTGTGGCAAAAAAATGCACCTAACCAACCCAACATAGAGCCTTGGTTTAAAGATAAAAACAATCATTACAAATACGATTGGTATGTTTTTAACTCTAGTTGGAATTATGAAAAGTTTAGATACTTGTATGACGTTCCAACAGAACGTTGTCATGTTATAAAAAATGGTGTTACAGAGTTTCCTAAAAGAATACCCTATCAAAAAGATAGTACTTTAAGATTAATATTTCACCCTACGCCGTGGAGAGGTTTAAATGTTCTATTAGCTACTATGCAATTACTTGAGAAAGAAAATATAGAACTGGATGTATATAGTAGTTGTGAAATTTATGGTAAAGACTTTCAAAAAAAAAATGATGGAGACTATGAGGATTTATACGATCAAGCCCGTCAGTTACCTAACGTAAATTATTTAGGTTACAGATCAAACGATTTTATTTTACAAAAACTTCCCTATTACGATATGTTTGCTTATCCAAGTATTTGGGAAGAAACATCTTGTATATCATTACTTGAATGTATGGCAGCAGGTTTGTATTGTATTGTAACTAATTATGGTGCGCTATATGAAACAGGAGCCGAGTTCCCTGTATATGTTAACTATGAAACTAATTTAAAAAACTTGGCTTATCAATTTGCTGAAGGGATTAAAATATGCCGAGACACGCTTCACGAACCAACGATCAATGAACATTTAACAGAACAACAAAAATATGTACAACGTTTTTATTCTTGGAAAAAAAAGAAACACGAATGGACTAATTTTTTGCAGGGAGTTTTAAATGCAAAACAATAAACCTATTTGGTTAAAAGAAGAAAGACCTATTAGTTTGTTTGTGGCAACACCTGTTCACAGCGATGTGTCTATGCACTACACACAAACAATGTTGGAGTTACAAAAAGAATGTATGAAACGTAATATAAAAGTTATGTTTCAAATGATGAAATCTAGTTTAGTTACACAAGGTAGAAATTTATGTGTTAGTTATTTTTTAAACTCTGATTTTACACACATGTTATTTGTGGATTCTGATATTGCTTTTAAATCAGAAAGTATATTTAGATTATTAGAATTTGATAAAGAAATAGTTTCTATACCCTATCCTATGAAAACAGCTCAATGGGATACTTTAATGACCAAGATACAAGGGGGTTTTGTAAAAAACGCAGATCAATGCGAACATCACATTTTACAGTATCCTTTATTAATAAAAGATAATAATCAAGATATTAAAATTAACAAAGGTCTTATAGAAGCAACACATTGTCCAACAGGATGTATGTTAATTAGACGTGATGTGTTTGATAAACTCATTAAAAGTTATCCTAATAAAGAGATAAAACAAAAAACGACAATTGATGGTAAGTATATGGATCGCCCACATTTGTATAATTTTTTTGATACATATTATGATCCGGAGACTAAACGATACTTTGGAGAAGACTTTGCATTTTGTAAATTATGGTCTGATATTGGTGGAAAACTGTATTGTTATATCATGAGTTATATAAGCCATGTTGGAGAATATCAATATACAGGTCGTTTATATGATGAAATGACCAACCTAGAGGTTGAAAACACCACGGATCAAGGGTAGAATATACTTTAGTAATTACTAAGGAGAAACATATGTTCAAATGGGTTCTTAAACTCATTCCCAAACCAATTAAAAATTGGATTTACAAAAAATTATATAGGGACATTTCAAGTTATGGTATCTGTGGAGATACAGAACTTGCTTTCTTATCTTCTTATGAACAAAGTTTTTTAAAAAGCATCGGAGGTGCAGGAACTTTACATCATCGCACTGGGTTAAAACAATATTTAGGGCCTTTAGCTATTGGTGCCCTTATTGGTATTGGTGCTTTTGGTATTGCAAAACTAACAGGTTCATCTACACGAAATGCTATTAAATATGGTATGCTTGGTTTCGCAGGTGGTGCAGGTATTTCTGCATTATTAGCAGGTGGAACTGCTACCGCAGGGGGTACTTTGGTTGGGACCACAGCATCAAACAGTGCATTAGCCGGTGGTACAACGGCGGCCACGGAACTGGCGGCAATTCAAGCAGCAACAAATCCTTTTTTGGCTGCTGCACCCGGTGCTGCCGGCAGTGGAGTTTTAGGAGTTGGTGCAACTACTACAGGAGGTACTTTAGGTAATATTGCAGCCGGTGCGGGTGGATTGTTTCCTTCAGCCGCTGGAGCTGGAGCTAGTGGTATTGGTGGTATTGGTGGCACAGGAGGTGCAATTTTAGCCCCATCCGCCGGTGCGACTTTACCAATTGCTCAAGGAGGTGCAGGTTTAGGTGGGCAGTATCTAGTTGAAGGGGGAAAGTTAATTTCAAGACCTGTAGTATCTTCCCCACAAGTAAGCCCAGTGAACCCAGTAGACCCTGGAATGTTTAGTGGTATTACTGAAAACATTCCTCAAATTATTAAAGACAATAAGGGCATGGCTCTTGGAATAGGTGCAGCTGGAGTAAGTGCTTTGAGTCAACCTGATGCTCAACAAGCAGCCGTTCCTCAAGGATATTCTGACGCAGATTATGAAAATGCTTTAATAGCTCAACAAGCAGCCGTAAAAGGACTTGGAGAAAGAGCGGAGTATGACGATACAGATACTGGAGGGTTTGCTGACGATCCTTATGCAGAAGAAGAGGATGATGATATTTATAGTTCACCAAGTATGATGGCTGCAAAAGAAGGAGGCATCGTTACGATTCCTCGTTTTAAAGAAGGAGGTGTAAATTATTTACCCAGTAAACTAGATCATGATGAAAAAGACGGAAATAATTATGTAAGAGCAGAAGGATATGTTGAAGATGGTACAGGTAATGGAGATAAAGATGAGGATACAATGTTGGCTCAATTAGCAGATGGCGAGTTTGTTTCTAGAGCAGACGCGATCCTCGGTGCAGGGATCATGGCAGGGGCAAATCCAGAAGATTTTAAAGATATGAGAAAAAAAGGAGCTGCTTTTTTTTATGATCAACAAGCAAAATTAAAAAGAGTTTATGATTTAGTTACTTAATGAAGATAAAAAAAATAGATCCACAGTTTGTAAATGCCTATTGGCCTTTTGTGGAAGATTGGATAGAGGAGACAGTAAAATTATCAAACGGCAGACATACTGTAAAAACAGTGAATACATGTGTAAAACAAGGTAGTATGGAAATGTTTTTGATAAAAGAGGAGGATAATATTAAAGCAGTTTATGTAACACAGCATTTGTATTATCCGGCAACGGAATGTTTGTTAATATTAATTTGTGGAGGCAGTAAAGTTATAAAACATGTTAAAGAGATACAAGATTTTTTTATTGATTTAGCAAAACAAAAAAACTGTTCTCACTTAGAACTATTAGGAAGAAAAGGATGGGAAAAAGTGATACACGATAATGATTTAGATTTTAAACTAACTGGATATTTTTATGAAATGGCTACTTAAATTACTCCCAATAAAAGTAAAGATTGCATTGTATGATGCTCTTTACAAAGATATTGGTGATCAAGGCGAAGAAGAAGACAGAGAACTTGCTCATGTTAATGCATATGAAATAAGTTTACTAAAATCTGTTGGAGGTACTGGTAAAATCAATAAAAAAACTGGGCTTAAAGGATATTTTGGTGGTGGTGGTGGCGGAGGCCCTGCTCCGGCTCCAGCTTCAAGTACTACCACTGGAACACAAACAACTATTTCAAGAGAAGCTCCAGATATTGAATCTAGAAAATTATCTTTATACGATGAGGCTTTAGCGTTATCAAGAACACCTGTTGAAGTTCCAGCTTATCAAGTTGCAGGTCCTTCTCCTTTACAACAACAAGCTTTTACTCAAGCGGGTCAAATGGGAGTGGGTCAACCAACTCTTACTTCTGGCATTGGTTCTGTGTTAGGGGCTCAAACTGGAGCGGCTCAATTACCGGACATTACAAGTTTTTTAAACCCTTTTCAATCGTATGTTACTGATGAAATTAACAGACAAGCTGCAATTGGGCAGAATCAATTAGCCGCTCAAGCTATTGATGCAGGTGCTTTTGGTGGAGGTCGAGAAGGCATTCAACAAGCTGAAGCAGAAAGAGCACGTTTACAACAAATTGGTTTGGCGCAACAACAAGGTTATACTCAAGCCCTTGGTGCCGCACAAGATCAACAAAAGTTTCAAACTCAAACAGGTTTAGCTGCAGGTGAGCAGTTGGCTAGAATGGGCGCACAACAACAAGGTATGAATGTGCAAGATGCTCAAACAGCTTTACAAGCTGGGGGAGCACAACAACAGTTAGCGCAACAAGCCCTAACCGCACAAAGACAAACAGAAGTAGCAAGAGCCTATGAACCTTATCAAAGAATAGAGTTCCAAAAAGGTATTATGACGGCTCTACCAACAGCAGCTTCTCAAGTTACTGCGGGAACTGGGCCTGCCGTTAATCCATTAGCCCAAGCCGCCTCAACTGGTTTAGGAGCTTATGCCGCCTATAATTTATTAAAACCTATGGGGTAATGGTATGGATCCTATATTATCAAGAAAATTATTTAGACAAAAAGCATTACAAACACATAAACCTTTAGGGTTTAGAACGGGAGCTATTTTAGATTTTAAAGAGATTGCAAGACAACAATCTCCAGGAGGGATAACCCAATTAGCTGGAGGCCCAAATCCAAATAATTTAACACCAAACGCATCTTATCCAATAGTACCAGTTACACGAAAAAGTGTTTCTGATCTTGAAAACATTATGGGCTCTATAAATCAAGGAAGAGAAAAAGCGTATTTAAGCAAAGATAATATAAATAGAGAACTTAAAAAGGGATTTGACCAGAGTGCAAATGAACCAAAAAATCAAACTGAGGATGGAATTATGTCGCTTAATTCAAATGAAGTAGATAAAAATAGCTCCGTTTATGAACAGTTTAAGGAACCACAAAGTGTAATACAATCAAAAATTTTAGAAGATGAAAAAATAATTAAAAAAACACAAGATTTAGGTAAACAAAAAGATCAAGAAGGGCTTTTTTCAGATCGTGAAAAAAAAGGAATTTTTGCGGCTAATGTTGCAATAGCGCTGGCACAACCTGGGGATTTTTTTAGTAATTTGGGTCAAGGTTTGGGTCAAGGGGCACTTAGTCTTGCTAATTTAAGTGTTGAAGAAAAAAACATAATTAATGCTAAAAAAAAAGCAGGGAAAGCTGATTTTTACTATGACACAATTTTAGATAAAACATACAAAGTTGAAGATGCCAAAGCAATGACTACTTTTATTCAAGACGATAAGGGGGTAATGGTTCCCAGATTTGTAAAACAACCCTCAAATAAAAAAACAGACAACACGTTTGTAAGCAAATTAGTACTTGATCCAAAGACTGGGAAGTTTATTAAAAAAGATATTTTAAAATCACAGTATGCACCATATTTAGGTGGTGATTATTCAAAATATGAAGAGGGCAGTATACAACCCCTACCTGAAGATGATGTTGCGCGTGTGATACTTGAAGATAGTGTTTTTGGTAAAAGAGGTGACAAAATTTTTGTGTCAAAGGAAGTAGCACAACAAAATAAAGATATTTTAGGTGGTGGTTTATCTGCCGAAGATATAGCGTTAATAGAACAACAAGCCTTATATAAAACAAAGGAAACAGGGGCGTTCTTTGATGAACTCCAAACAGTACAATCACAAGCTCGTAAATCAGATCAAGCGCTTTTCTTAGTAAAGGACATAAGTGAACGATTAGAATTTGGTGCAAAAGGTGGAATATTAAACTCAGCAAGTCAAGCTATAGATCAAATAAAATCCCTTGGTGGTTTTATAGTGGGGTACGATAGAGAAGGAAACGCAAAAAGAGTTAAAGTATCAGATGTTGGTAAAGATGTTTTATTTGATCCATCTAGAGGTGAGAATTATAATGATGTAAAACTTGCTTTTACAAATCCAGAAGCGTATATAAAAAAGATGAAAGAGGCTGGAGATCCGGCATCAATGGCAGAACAAAATGAGTTTAAAAAGTCTATGGGTCTATTCACAAAAGAATTTGCTGAACTAAATGCTGGTTTACAAACTAATGTAATTCAGTTAGCCTATGCAATCGCTAAAGCTAATGAAGAAGGAGGGCGTTTCTCTGTAAGTGATATTAAATTTGCAATGGATTCAATAGGAGCGGGCACCAGTGAGGGGGTATTTAAATCAAAACTAAATACAGTAGCTCAAAGGTTAGCTACAAAAACATATCAAGAAGTAAACGATTTTTTTGAGAGTTATGAAGAGAATAGTTTAGACCTTATACGAGATAAAATAAAACAACAAAAGGGTTTATCCTTATATAAACGAATAGATGAAAACTATGATTACTTTACTCAAGGAGAGGATTATAAAAGAGACCGAGAGGACGAAAAAAAGAAAAAAATTGAAAAAGAAATACCGACAATTCAAGAAATAATAGAAAATAATAAAAAAAAGAAGTAAAAAAATGAAATTAATATCTGTACAAGATTATAGAAAACAATTCCCAGAGTATTCTAAAGATGTTAGTGATGAACAAATTGCAAATGCAATTATTCAACAACAAACTGAATTTAGAACAGCAGAAGGAAAACCAAACCCAGAATTAGATTATTATCAAGCTATGAAGTTGGTAAATCCAAACAGTCGTTTTGTTAATGTTGATAGGTATAAAGAAACATTAGACGCGGAGGACAGAAATAAAAAAACAGATTTACAATTTGCTAAAGAAGCTTATGAAGAAATAAAAAACCTTAAAAAAACAAATGTATCATTTCCAGATTTTGCAAATGAATTTGCGCCTAGATTTGAAACAGTTATTAAAGGGCAAGAAGTAAGAATGCCAGAGAAAGAATTTAAACCTTATTCAAGTTTTGAAATTGCTAAGGTAAAGGGTTACGAAACAGAAGGTGATTTTCCTACTTTTGGTCGTTTAGCAACAAGTTTTGCTGTTGATAGAGAAAACAAAATTGCAGCTTTAAATAAATTTGGTGAAGATTATTTTGGCCAACCGATAAATGTTGAATATGATTCAGAAATTCAACAGCTTGTTTTTTTTAATCCTACAATTGGTAAAATGCAAACTGTAAATAAAGAAGGTTTGGATTTAGGCGATTTTGCCGCTATTACAGGTGATTTAGGTGTATTCGTATCAGAAGTGGTTGGATCAATAGGTGGTGCTATAGGTGGGACATATTTACAAGGACCTAAAACAGGATATGCCACTAGTGCTGGCGCGGGTACAGCCGCAGCAGTTGGTGCCAATATAGCAAGATTATACATGGGTCAAAAATTTTTTGGGTTAAACCCTGAATTAAAAACAGAAAAGGATTTTATTAAAGCATCTGAAGATGTTGCTATTACCTCTGGTGTTGGAGGTGCTGTAGGTTTTCTTGGTGGGTTAACTGTAAAAGGATTTAACTCATTAAGAGGCATGGGTAAAATAAAACCAGACGTTCTTGATGGTTATGTTACTAACGCCTCTAAAAAAAATGAATTAACAAAAAAAATTAACGACAAATTAGCAGATAGAGGTATCAAAGAAAGATTAAATATAAGTCTGGCTCAAGCAACAGATGACCCAGAACTTCAAATGTATTTTGGAGCTTTGCGAACTCAAGCACAAAGAGGTAAAGTGCCACAAATGATTGAATTTGATAAAAATAACGCTGAGGCCATGATGCAGTATTACGATGTAATAAGAGGACCTTTTAGTGTCAAAAATTTATATAACAAAAACTATGATGGTCAACGTAAAACTTTAAAATCAATGTATGATATTATTACTAAAGAAACAACCAAAGACCAAAAATTTTTAAGTGAACAATTAGCTAAGACACAAAGTGATTTAACATCAGAAGTCATTCAGTTACCAAGTGGTAATTTTAAGGCAGGTGGACAAATTATTAGAAATCATATACAAAAAATATCGGAAAAAAGAAGGGCTGACGTTGCCAAAAAATTTGATTTTCTTTTTAAAGCTGATGGTGGTCAAAGAAAAGTTAATACAGACTTAATAAAACAAACAATTAATGGTATTTCTGAAGAACAAAAGAAAACTTTATTTTCAATGTATCCTAGAGTTCAGGATCTGATAAAGTTAACAGGTAAAGGAGGAAAACCAATAAAAAGTGTTGACCTAAAAACAATTCATACAACAAGGTCGCAGCTACTTAATCATTCAAGAAGTCTTCAAAAAGGTAAAATTGTCACGGATGTTGCCCCTGATACAGTTACGATAAACAAAATTATTAAAGCTTTAGATAAACAAGTAATTCAAGATTTAGGTAAAAATGATAATTGGTTAAAATTTTTAACAAAAGCAAGACTGGATGTTAGAAACGATAAAAAACAATTTGCTGGTATTTTAGGAAAGCTAATTCAAAAAAAAGGGGATCGTCTAAAAATAGCAGATGAAGATGTTTTTATAACGTCTTTTAAAAAAGATGAGGGTGGTCAATTTGAAAGAATTGATGATGTAATGTCTGTAATAAAAACAGATCCAATGGCTCACGATATTTACAAAAAAAATGTTACTGAGTTTTATCTTGATCAGGTTGACCCATTGCGCTCAGGTAAAACAAATTTAGATCTTCATAATAAATTTATGAAAGACTATGATTACAGTTTACGACAAGTTTTTGGACCAGAAGGAGCAAAAGATATTAAAAAAGTTGGGGGCTTACAAAAAAAAATTACAGAAATGGAAGCAAAAAATAAAGTGATGGACGAGAAAATTTCTAAACTTACTGGAGGTCTTATTGCAGGACAAGAACCTGACAAATTATATTCATTTATATTTAAAGGTGGAGATTTTGGTGGAGAAGAAATTAAAAGATTAGAAGATGTGATGAACATTATAAAGAAAGATGATGCTGTAAAAAAAGAGTTTCAAACTATTGTGTCTGAAAGAATGCTTTATAATATTACAGATCAGGCTAATTTTTCATTTAAACCTAACGCAATGACTAAATATTTAGATGAAAATCGCAAAAATCTTGAAATTGTATTTAAAGATAATCCAAAATATATAAAAGATTTAGATGAATTTAACGAAATACTTGTTGCACTTCAACCGAAAGAAGGTTTACCCAAACCACCAGAAAAATTTAAGGGTGCTCTTAATGATATACTAAGAACCAGAGTTGGTATGTTTACTGTTGAAGGACGAGCTATGACCGCAGCAATAAAACTTTCTCAATCGCAAATGAATGAAAGGATGTTTAAACTATTAACAGATCCCAAAGGACTTGAAAAAATGATGGATTTTGCAAAAAAACCTTCTAGGTTTTTAGAAACTCCAGCGGGTCAAGCAGCCGCGATTGATTTATTTGGAACTGCGCCTTTTTTAATGATTACGGATGGTGTAAGTCCTAATGAAAAGTATACGCCTTCAGAAGTTGAAGAAGTAACAAATCAATTTCCTGAAAAAAATGAACAGTTTCCTGGGCCGGGTAGTAATTTAGAATCTCCAACTACGCCAGATGTAAATATATTTTCAGAACAAACGCCACGACCCACGGCTCAAGAACCAGTGGTTCAACAACCAGTCATGGCAAGTTCTTCTATGCCGGCTCCTACTGAAGGTATGGGGATCGCAAATTTACCGCCAGAACAAAAAGCCGCAAAATATGCCGGTTTATTTGAAGGAGATAATCTTGGACAACTTATTGCACAAAGAGGTCAAAATGGCAGAACCTAAAACAACTAAAGAACATATAGTTGCATTGTACGGACACATTGAAGGATGCAAACGTGAAATTAGAACTATAAAAGATAATCACCTTGCTCACATGCATAAGGATATAGACAAGATCGGTAACAAAGTAGATAAATTGTTGTTTTGGATGCTTGGAGGCATGATGACAATAATCTTGACCCTAGTAGGTTTATTCTCTCTCTAATTCGTTGTAAAATGGACACATGGATCCATTAACTCTTGCCATAGCGTCATTTGAAACAGTAAAAAAAGGAATTGCCGTCGGCAAGGACTTAAACCACATGTACAAAGATTTATTAAAATTCTGTGATGGTATTGATGGTGTACACGAATCGCATATAAAGAAAAAAGCCTCACGTTTCACGAGTGCCAGTGAAGAAGCTTTAGATACATTTCTAGCAAAAAAACAAGTTGATGACATGGAAAATGCTTTAAGAGAAATAATTATGTTGCATGGTAATTATAACATGTGGCAACAATTTCAAGCTATTAGAGTTGAGGTTAGAAAAAAAAGAAGACAATTAAAAATAAAAAAAGAAAAAGAGAGAAAAGAATTAATTAAAGCAATTTCAATTGGAGTTTTTTCATTACTGGGAATAATTATTTTTGCAGGCGTAAGTTTTAACATTTATTATATTTTTTTTGCATCATGAGTTATAAACTAATAATTACTTTGCTTTTAATAGAGATTAGCTTGCATGTATTTGAAATAATTATTGATGTAAGCGCATATATTGATTTAACTAATTTATTGTCATGAAATTTATTACAGATTTAAAACAACGTTTTTCTGATGCTGACAATATTATTGATTTAATTGTAGATATGGCTTTGCTTTTGTTTGATGTGCTGACTACACCTTTACTAATTCCTATTCGTATTGCAAAATATTATATAAAAAAAGCATTTAGAACTTTTATTAAATCTAACTTAAAATGGTTGTATCACCGCATTTATGACAAAAAACCGAAGTCCATAGAGCCTTCAGGAGAGCCGTTTAAAGGGTCAGATGACTCTTAGGTCACAGCTAATTTAGCCATCCTACAATAGAAAAACGTGTTCTATATTTTATAGGTAGAATTGCATGAGGATATAAAAAATTACTAGGAAAAAACAAAATGTCTCCTACTTCCAATGGAATTGGTTGCAAAGGTTTACTTGTTTGGGGGTTATAAAAACAAACTTCTCCTCCTTCATAGCCCTCGTTTAAATTTATAATAAACGATAAAATTCTATTCATTGCATGGTCTTGATCAATATGTTTAACATAATGACCTCCTTTTTTATATTTAAGTAAATCTACTTGACTTACATCATTTAATACTAATTCTGCAAATTTTTTTTTGTAATCAAGAAGACATTGATAGATTTGTGCGGATATTAAATTAACAATTTTTAAATCGTTTTCATTTTGTAAGTTTAATGAATATCCATAAACATTTCTTTGTTTTTTGTTTTTAAAATCTTTTTGCCCCAATCCTAATTTTTTTGTAGCCAGTAAGTTTACGATTTTAATTAATTTTAAACAAAGTTGTTCTTCAACAACATTATTATATAATTGAACTGGATTTACTTCTACCATAAACCTAATATACTATAATTACTATTAATTAATACAAGGATAAAATTATGATGAAATCAAAGGGTTACTCTAAAGGTGGCACTAAAATGATGAAAGCTAAAAAAGGCAAGATGGCTAAAGGCTATGCTAAAGGTGGCGCTAAAATGATGAAAGCCAAAGGTGGTAAAATGGCAAAAGGCTATTCAAAAGTCGGCGTAATGAAGAAAGCTATGCAAGCAGCAAGAGCAAGAGAAGAAGGAGGTCGTTTAAGTGTAAGTGATTTAAGATTAGCTGCTAAATTGTCGGGTTACAATATTGTAAAAGCGCCTACTAAGAAAACACCACCTGGCCCTGCTTTGTTTACAAAGAAAAAAAAATAACTTGCTTTTGCTTACCTAGTAATTAATATTAGGGTGTGCCACATTTAATTAGTAACATACCTTATTTTAAATGTTGGGTAAGAAAAGAGTTTACACATAACCATCGCAAGTATCACGGAGAATATTTGCATGGTTTAGCTGTGGCCGTTACTTCTATACCTGACCGGTGTTTAAGTTTTCAAATAATATTTACTGGATGTGAAGACGAAGAGAATAGACTAGAAAACCCACATGGTGGGGCCATGTGGGCAAGAATTCCAATTACTGCACTAATTGCAGATGAGCCATTAGAAGAAATGCCGCCACCCCTTCCTACTC
>Ga0209535_1001518_pt1 | contig 15772 bp, 17 predicted proteins | sample LinPmetageLP28_FD_184041 | JGI IMG/M metagenome (GOLD analysis project Ga0209535, IMG submission 184041) | Marine viral communities from the Pacific Ocean - LP-28 (SPAdes) (version 2) | ecosystem: Environmental > Aquatic > Marine > Oceanic | place: Pacific Ocean | collected 2009-08-22 | reverse complement strand
AAATATTGTTAATTTTGAAGTTTTCTTTGAAGATGACGGAAAACGACTGAATATTTATATTAAACACCCAAGTCACGAACCTCGTTCAATTGAGATGGGTTCAGGAGCAGAGAAAACAATTGCCTCAATGGCGATCCGACTCTCTTTACTATCAGTTAGCAATCTTCCTTCTCCAAATATTTTTGTCCTTGATGAGCCCGCTACGGCACTAGACGCTGAAAATATGGATGGGTTTGTTCGTATCCTAGATATGGTTAAAAACTATTTCAAGACTGTAATTTTAATTACGCACCTTGACTCATTAAAAGATTGTGTCGATCATATTATTAATATCGATAAACAAGATGGGTTTGCGTATGTCAACCAGTAGGTTAAAATATGTTATCCTACCTTATGAGGGCAACGTAGAAAAGCTGGTTGATGTTAGAAAAACGATCCCTCAATCCAAAATCAAGTATGAAGATCTACGCAAATTTCTTAATTATGTCTATTTATTAGAAGAGGTTGCTTTAAGTGTTGGAGAACAAAACTACGATAAGGCATCTCAGGATTTGGAAAATTTAAAAAATGGCGAGTTCGTAACTTTTAAAGCCACAATAAAAAAGGAAAATAAAGATGAGTAAGCAAGGAATATTAGACAAGGTAATGTCAAAGGCAATTTCTCGAAAATTGTTTACATTTTTAACGGCAACTGGGTTGATGCTTTGGTCGGATTTATCATCAGACACATGGGGCATGATTGCGATGTGTTATATTGGCACGCAGGGAGCGGTTGACGTTATGAAAACATATAGGCACGGTGGATAAATGACTTGGCTAACTATACTTTTACATTATAGAAAAGCCCTGGTTTGGTGCAAGCACCATTGGAAGATACTTGCTATCGCTCTTTGGACGCTTATAGTTTTCGTAATTGCTAGAAAAAATGTTGGAGCATATAAAAAAGTTCTTGACACTACGATTGACAGTTATAATAAAGAAGTCGAAGTTTTACAAAACTCGCATGATGCTGAATTACAAAAAAGAAATGAAGTAATTCGTAAACATAGTGAATCAATTGATAGATTAGAAAAAGAATATTCTGGCTCGAAAGATGAATTAGATGTGGAAAAGCGTTCAAGATATCTTGAGCTTCTTAGTTTGTACGGTTCAGATCCAGACGGCATCAATGAAATACTTGAAAGAGAGTTTGGTTTTAAACATGTTGAATAGAATAACCGCACAAATATTAAGTTTTACTTTGCTCTTTCCTGCTACAGTCTTCGCGCAAGAAGTAGAAGAACCAAAGTTTACAAACTTAAAACAAGGTGAGTGCGCTCCATTTGATGGCACTCTCTTCAACCCACCGGCAACAGCACAATTAATTACAGAGAACCGCTATGCTATGACAGAGTGCGATCTGCGAGTCGAATATGAAATAAAGAAAACGCAAGCAGAAATGAATTTACAAATAGAGACACTTCAAATAAGTTGGGAAGCTTTATCCGAAAAACACAATCTTTTAATGGATATCAAGAATAACGAGATAAATACTTATAGGGAGATGGCTCTTGACCAACCAAATAAAAACAATCATTGGTGGTTAGCAGGAGGAGTTGTTGTGGGTATCGGACTTTCTCTTGGAACTTTTTATGCAGCAACTGAAATTTCAAAATGAGTAAAATAAATAAAGATCCAGATTACGCAATTAAAGTAGAAAAAGCAATCTCTGATAAATATGGAGTGGAGACAATCCAACATCCAGCTAAAAACTGGAATCCACAAAAAGAAGAAATATATTTGGAACAGATCAAGTTACTTAACCAAAAGCTTGACAAAATATCAGAAAAACTTGAAAAAGTAGAAGTTCAGGGAGTTTTGATATCAAAAAAACTACTTAATAAAGATAGTAATAGGTCTTGTCCTGTATGTAACATTTATTCTTTTGATACAAAAGACGATGTATATATGAGCAAACACCAATGCTGTCGCAATTGTTATATTAAATATGTTGAAGATCGAGAGGATCGCTGGGCTTCTGGCTGGCGTCCCGACAAAGGAGAAAACAGATAAATGGCAACAGTTTTAGATATCGTAAGAGGGATTTCACAAGCAGCGGCAAACGCTTATGATGGCTCACAGGACGAAAAATATTCTCTTGACGGAGAAGAAAGAAAGATCGGATTAAAAAGAGAAGAGGGCGATCCTATCACAGACTCTCGCGTTGTCGATGGTTTTGGTACTCGTGTTAGCGGAAATGTTTTAACTATCAGTTATCAGAGTGATATCAAGTTGAAAGAAGTATATGCAGGTGACATCGAGGCAGATGTTGACGATATGATTGAAAACGTCGCTAGTTTCCTCAAGAAAGAATTTAAAAAAGTTACAGGTGACGCATTGTCGCTATCCGCCGAGGGCGATTGTCAAGTTATTGTTCAAAACACTTCCAACGTTCGTGCTTTTGTTAACGGCACAAAAAATTATAAGATTGGAAACTTGGATGGAGTTGTCGCTGTAGGCGAGCCGTCCGAAGATCGTTTGGATAAATCAATTCGTGACTTCCTTGCCCTTGGTAAAAGCAAGTGATGATTGGATGTCCTTTGAACTTAATAAACAAGAAATACTAAAAGAGATATTAAAGAGCGGGAAAGATCCCGTTTACTTTATTAATAGCTACGCAAGAATTGCCCATCCGTTAGAGGGCTTGATTCCGTTTAAGCTATATCCATTCCAAGAAGAACTGCTAAGAGATTTCAATGATCACCGATTCAATGTTATTCTTAAGGCACGACAGTTGGGTATCTCAACCACAACGGCTGCCTATGTTGCATGGATGATGATGTTTCATCGCAATAAGAATATTCTTGTTATTGCAACCAAGTTTCAGACAGCCGGAAACCTTGTAAAGAAAGTAAAACACATCATTAAGAACTTACCTCCTTGGATGCAGATAGCGAACATAACAATTGATAACAGAGCTTCCTTTGTTTTATCAAATGGTTCCGAGATTAAAGCCTCTTCAACTTCTGGCGATGCTGGTCGTTCTGAAGCATTGTCTTTATTGGTTATCGATGAGGCTGCTCATGTTGAAGGGTTAGATGAACTATGGACAGGATTGTATCCCACACTGTCAACGGGTGGACGATGCATCGCCCTTTCAACTCCCAACGGCGTTGGAAACTGGTTTCATCAAACTTATGTAGATTCTGAGATAGATCAAAATGATTTTTACCCCACAACTCTTAAATGGGATGTGCATCCAGACAGAGGCTTAGAATGGTTTGAAAAAGAAACCAAGAATATGTCTCGCAGACAGGTAGCACAAGAGTTAGAATGTAATTTCAATATGTCCGGTGAAACACTGATTCACCCAGACGATCTTAATTGGCTAGAGACTATGGTGAAAGAACCAATGTATCGCACAGGTTTTGATCGCAACTTTTGGATTTGGGAAAAGGCAGTAGAGGGTAATAACTATCTACTCTCAGCCGACGTTGCCCGAGGCGACGGTAAAGATAGTTCCACACTTCAAGTTTTAAAATTAGAAACAATGGAGGTGATTGCTGAATACCAAGGTAAACCGACACCAGATGTGTTCGCTGATATGCTAAACAGTATTGGCAAAGAATATAACAATGGAATGATTGTTGTAGAAAATAACTCAGTTGGCTTCGCAGTATTAACAAAATTACGAGAACTGAGTTATAATAATATATACTTCTCAATCAAGTCTACTCACGAGTATGTTGAGCAAATCCAGGGAGAACATATGTCTAATGCCATTGCTGGATTTTCTACAACTTCAAAAACTCGTCCACTTATCATAGCAAAAATGGAAGAATTCATTAGAAATAAACTAATTACCTTATATTCGTCAAGAACTCTTAATGAGTTTAAGACTTTTATTTGGAACAATGGTCGTCCAGAAGCTATGAGAAGTTATAATGATGACTTAACAATAGCTCTTGCGATTGGTTGCTGGGTAAGAGATACGGCGTTTGAGGCAGGCAAAATGGAACAACAATACAGAGAAGCGTTTGTTAACTCTATGTTTGTAGCATCAACAAAAATCAACAATCAAATTAAAGGTCAAGAAGGTTTTGAAAATAATAAGAACGCAGACCTCGAAAACGAAAGAAGAAATGCAATCCAAACAGCAAACCAATTTGGCTGGCTTTACAAAGGATAATATAAATGGCTAACAATAAAAAGAACCCAAAAAACCCAGATTCACCTTTGTTCAGACAATTGACCCGGTTGTTGTCGGGACCACTTGTAAATTATAGAACACAGACAAGTCGTAAACTTTCTCGCGTTCAATTAGACAAGTTTAAATTCCAGTCTGCTTCTGGGTTAAATTTTAAAAAATCCTCTTATAATCCTTTTGAGCAACTTAGCACTGCCATTATGGCAAATCAAATGCGGGCTGAGCGCTATCAAGACTTTGAGCAAATGGAATACACCCCAGAGATTGCTTCTGCTCTTGATATTTATGCCGATGAAATGACAACCTCATCAGACTTACAACCATTGCTTTCTATTAAATGCCCTAATGAAGAAATTAAGGCAGTTCTCAATGAGCTTTACCACACTGTACTTAATGTTGATTTTAATCTCTTTGGTTGGTGCCGCACAATGTGTAAGTATGGCGATTTCTTTTTGTATCTCGACATCGACGAACGTTTGGGTATTCAGTCAACTATTGGGCTACCCACTCATGAGATTGAACGACTTGAAGGCGAAGACAAGACCAATCCAAAATATATCCAGTTTCAGTGGAACTCAGGTGGCTTAACTTTTGAAAACTTCCAAATTGGTCACTTTCGCATTTTAGGAAATGATAAATATGCCCCATATGGAACTTCTATTCTTGAGCCCGCCCGAAGAATTTTTCGTCAGTTAATTCTCTTAGAAGATGCAATGATGGCATATCGTATTGTGAGATCCCCTGAACGCCGCGCTTTTTATATTGATGTTGGAAATGTTGCCCCCAATGATGTTGAACAATATATGCAAAAAGTCATGACACAAATGAAACGCAATCAGGTGGTCGATACCAATACTGGTCGTGTGGATCTTCGTTACAATCCAATGAGTGTTGAAGAAGATTATTTTATTCCTGTCCGTGGCGGCGTATCCTCTCGTGTTGAGGCTTTACCCGGCGGCACTATGACAGGAGACATTGACGATGTTAAATATTTAAGAGACAAGTTGTTTGCTGCCCTTAAAGTACCGGCATCTTATTTATCACAAGCCGAAGGCGCTGATGAAGATAAGACAACTCTTGCACAAAAAGACGTTCGCTTTGCCAGAACAATCCAAAGACTACAAAGAGCCATTGTTACAGAATTAGAAAAGGTTGGAATTATTCACCTTTATACCCTCGGATACAAAGGCGCTGATCTTATTAACTTTAAGCTGTCTTTGAATAACCCCTCTAAAATAGCAGAGCTTCAAGAGCTTGAGCACTGGAAAACTAAGTTTGATATTGCTGCTACAGCTACTGATGGCTTCTTTAGTCGCCGCTGGGTTGCCGATCATATCTTCAATCTTTCAGAAGAAGAATTTATCCGCAATCAGAGAGAGATGTTCTTTGACCGACGCCTTGATGCCGAACTTGAAGGTGTTGCTACCGCTGTTGAAAATGCAGCAGCAGGCGGTGCTGTCGGTGCCGACCTCGGTGGCGATCTTGATTCGGAACTTGCTGGTGGCACCGACGACCTATTGGGCGGCGATGATACTCCGGCAGCAGAAGAGCCAGCCGAGGAAGCCCCCGAGGAAGATACACTTCTCGCTTCCCCCGGTAAACGAGATGACCAAAGACGTAAAGGTAAAAGCGGACCAACAAAACGCCATCGTAGTAGTCGAGCAAGGGGTGTAGAAATTAACACTCCCCGCAAAAACAACCCCGGCGCAGTAGGGTACGAAACAATGCACCACCTTTCTTCGGTTGGTGATGAATTTAAAAAAGCCGGATTGTATCAAGAAGATCAGGTGCCAGACGATAATTTTGAAGAAAGAAGATTATTTGAGGTCAAACACGAAATCAAGAAACTAATTACAGAGCTAGATAATAGTAAATTAGGTGACATTAATGAAAAAAATAAAGCACAATAAAAAAAGAAATACCGCTTTTTTATACGAAGCACTGATTCGCGAGATGACGAAGGCTGTTGTATCAAAGAACGAGAGCGTTAAAAAAACAATACTTAATATATTAAAAGAGTCTTTCTCTCCTAAAAATATATTGTCTAAAGAATTGGAGTTATATCGAGCACTGCTTGAAACAGAAAAACTTAATTCTGTCACAGCGGAAAAGTTGTTATATCAAGTTCGTGAAGCACACAATAACCTCGGACAAGAAGGCATCTATAATGCTCAGAGTTATGTAATCAACAGAGTTAATAAAGAATTAAGCCCTGATGTATTTAATAACTTTGTACCAAATTACAAAAGTATTGCAACAGTTTCACAGCTTTTCGGAATAGACTCTAGTGCGGCTGGTATCAAAAGAGGTGTCCTCTTAGAACAAAATATTATTTCTAATCTAACCTCAGACGTTGAGCAAGAAGCCATAAACGAGCTTAAACCAATTGATAACCTTGTATATAAAACATTCTCTGGCAAGTTTAATGAAGTCTATTCAGATGGGCTATTAAGTGAACAAAAGGAATTATTAAATCGTTATATTTTTTCTTTTACCGATAATAGTGTTGATATAAAGATTTATCTTAATGAGGAATTAGCCAGATTACATACTGCACTTGATACTGCTTTGTTGTCCGAGCATGTTAAAGCAGACGAGATAATGGTCAAGTCTACCAATTCTGTAATTTCGATGATTCAAAACTTTAGGGCTCAACCAGTCGATAAAACACTTATAGAGAGTGTTTTGAAAATTCAGAACTTAGTTCACGAGATTGAGTCGTAATGAGTATTCAAGTAACTATCCCTCATATTAAAGACAAACTTGGTATCAAAGAAGATATCAAGTTGAATATCCGCAAGACACTTGGAAACCAACTTGTTGTTGAGGATCATCCTGATGTTGATATCGTTATCTATCCCAAGAGCAATAAGATTCTTGCGCTAGCCAAGCATATCACCAATGAAGAGGTTTACGATACTCAAGACAGGCTATTTTTATTGCTAAGAAGCGAGGGACTTATTGAGCCAGAGAGCGTCCGTTCTGGATATGTTTACGGCTCGATGGAAGCTCAAATGTTTTTAAACGAAGACATTGATATGGTTCAGGCTGCCCTTTTTAGTATCAATAAATTTATTGTAGAAGAGACACCTTACTTTGAGCACCTTGAAGAATTTGAACGTGCTGTCGAAGATCACCTCACAGATCCAGAGCCTGATGATAGCACAACTCTCGGAGAGGTGCCGCAAGAGCCAGTGAAGGGATCAATCCGTCCAGGCTGGATTCGCGGTCCATATGGCATGAGTATCATGAATAGGACATAAAATGGACCTCTTATATTTTGTGCTAGCCGCTTTTGGTTTAACGCAAATTTTAGTATATGGAACTATATTTGATTCTATTCGCCCTTCCACTGGTAAGTTGGGAGAATTGTTTCGTTGTTCAATGTGTCTTGGCTTCTGGGTCGGGGCATTTTTATTTGGAATTAATGGGTATACAGAACTATTTACATTTGAGTATACTTTTGCCAATCTTTTTATATTAGGTTGGTTGTCATCTGGAACTTCATATGTATTAAGTATGATTTTTTGTGACAATGGAATACAGATAGGAGTAAATAATGGATAACTGGATAAGCAAGTGGATGCTTCAGCCCGTAAGACGCTGTTGTAAAGGATCCAAACCCGCGCAGGTAGCGCCTGCAAATGGAATTAATTATGAAAGATAAATTATTATTAACAGAATATTATGAACTGTGTCCTAACGGAAAGTGCGACGATCTTTTAACTGAAGAAGAAAAGCGTATGGTCCGTGAGGAAAACGCGATGTTTTTAACTGGCGTTATGCAAAGATGCAACCATCGTAATGGCAATGGACGGATGTATTCTGAGCAAATTTTAAGACGAGAGGTTGACAACTATAGCAAGCTTGTGCGTGAACGTAGAGCCCTTGGCGAGCTTGATCATCCTGATTCGGGTGTAATTAATCTGGCTAATGCCTCACACCTTGTAACGGAAATTTGGTGGGATGGAGATGCCGTAATGGGTAAGGTGCAAATCCTTAATACACCGGCTGGTCAGATTCTTCGCTCTCTTTGCGGAGACAACATTAAGCTTGGTATCTCTTCCCGAGGCATGGGATCTGTTCATGAAGCAAACGGAACAACGATTGTCGAAGAGGACTTTCAGTTAATTTGTTTCGACTTCGTATCTGAGCCCTCTACAACTGGTGCTTTTATGATGCAGGAAAACAAACAACCAAATATTGTTACAAAGGCAGATAAAATCAATAGAGCCCTTAATGATGTGTTGAGGAAGAAATGAACAAATCAGAGCTTAAAAAAATTTTAAGACCTTTGATAAAAGAGTGTATCAAAGAAGTAATTTTTGAAGAAGGCATTCTTTCTAATATTGTTTCAGAGGTTGCACAAGGTCTTGGTGGGCAAACTTTAGTTGAGGCAAAAACTGTTGTTAATCCACCACCGCGCCAGAAAGCTAAAGAGTTAAAACAAGAGCAAACAAGAGCTAGTCAAAAATTACAAGAAAATAGAAAGAGAATGTTAGATGCAATCGGCGCAGACTCCTATAACGGAGTTGATGTTTTCGCTGGGACAACTCCCACTTCTTCACCGTCTGAAAGCCAACAAGGAAGTCCATTAAATGGAGTAGATCCAGGCGATTCTGGTGTTGACATAAATAAACTTTTTGGAGGAACCAGTAGAAACTGGTCAGGGATAGTTAAATGAGCAAAGCAATAAATATATCAGTAACCCCTTTAAGAAAAGGTCGTGGCAAGGGCAACGATACAGACGAGAGAATGATTCGTAGATTTACGAGAAAGGTAAAAAAAGCTGGAATTCTTGACGAAGTTAAGAAAAGAAGACATTTTAAAAAGCCATCTCAGGTAAAAAGAGAGGCGGCTGCTCGTAGAAAAAGAGAATTAGCCAAATTAGAAAGAAAAAAGAAATAATTACATACTAATTATATAGAAAATGGGAGTTTAATATATTATGGGTGATTTCACCAAATACGGAGTTGGCTTAAATAATGTCGGCTCATACCAAGTGGCTGGGACACCTTGGATTACAGGTTCCACGACACTGCCTGCGGGTCATGAAGTGGGATATGACTTCCCCATGGTGACAAAAACGTTTACAGTTATTAATAGAAGTAACGAAAATGTGAGAGTACATTTTAATTCAACTAGTTCTGGCGATGTTGTAAACGGACTACACTTTGTGGAACTTGATTCGAAAAATGATTCCTACACTTTTAACAACAAATCAAAAGAAATATATATCTCAGCCCCCGCTGCGAATGGCGGTAACGCTTCTTTCACAGTTACGGCAGAGTTGACACAAATTGAATCCGGTAGAATGTATTCCCTTACTGGGTCTGGATTAACAACAATCGTCAGAGATGCCCAGAAGAACCATTGAGGATTTTAGATGAGTAAGTTTAGCAGATTCCAGCCCAGCCGCAACACCACAAGCGGCGAAACCATTATAGAAAATGGCGATTTAATCGTTAGTGGATCTGTTATTGTAACAGGCAATTTAGATGTTCTTGGAACTACAACTACGATTTCTTCAAGCCATTTGGTTATTCAAGATCCTTTAATTGGTCTTGGTTTCGGCTCTGATAGTAACCCCACTCACACTGGTGCAGTCGGTGATCGTGGATTTATATTTGGTCTTGCAGGCGACAACAACCAGGCTTTAATTTGGGATCAAACCTCTGGGTCTTTTGTTCTTGGAAAAGTTAATGCACAATCTCCAGTAGACGACGCTATTGACATTGCTCCTGCTGATTTGAGCACCTTTAAAGTTGGTGCGTTCCGCTCTGGTGATCTGTCAAGTTCTGCTCGCGTCTTTGGGCAAGGGCTCGAAACAAGCGGCTTACTTGGAGTTTCTGGCTCAATTAAAAACGGCTCGTTCATCTCATCGTCTGGAGAAATCTTTGGAACAGATATCAAAACAAGTGCAAACGTTTTCGCGTCAGGCACTTTAAGCGGATCTAATGTCAGGTTCAGCGGAGCAACAGCCGACCTTTCAGGCTCAGGACGTTTGTTTGGCTTTGGAATTGAAACAAGTGGACACTTTGCAGCTTCAGGAACAATTAGAAATAGCTCATTTGTGTCAAGTTCTGGAGAAATCTTTGGAACAGATATGGCAACAAGTGGTGATGTTGAGGCATCAGGTTCTATTGAATATGGTCCACCAGCGGGACTCGCAGGTGCAGGAGTTAGCGAAGGTGGAGGAGGCACTGGTGCGGTTCTCGATTCATTCGTTGGCGAACTTAATAACGAGATTGTTACAACTATACGACTTGACATACACGGATTGAACTGCGCTACCGGACAGAGTAAAGTAATAGGAAATGCCTCTGCCGCAGCAAACGCATTTATAACACAATTAGATGCAGCCGTCAATGGTGTAATTTATAAAGCAGAAATGGGTTGTGTGGAAATGCCCGGAAGCGGCGGTACTGTACTTACAGATATTGATCTTGTCGTCAGCACAGCCGCACTTAATGCGCAAGCCGACGCTTCTGCTGCTGCAAACTTTAAAGCCTTTATTGCGCCCGGAGGTAACTACACTCCAGGTGTACAGGTGCGTAGCACAGTTGGTGCCTCATTAGATTCTGATGTAGGCGGCAGTGGATATTTTTTATACATTGTTAATGGTGCTGGTGGAACAAGCACAGGCGAGTATAATGCCGGACAATTTATAATCAAGTTGTATGGCGCAAAGCCCTTCTAATAACTATTTACAATGTAAAAGTATATTATAGGAGCACCATCTAATGGGTGAATTTAGCTGGGAGGATATCGATAGCAGCGCGTATATGTCTGCTAGCGGTCCAACAGGTTCTGTTCAGTTTAGGGCTGGAGACGAAGATAGCCAATCTAAAATAAGCGGAAGTTCAAGATTAACTTATAATACAAGTTCAAACTTTTTAGAATTCCAAGGCGATCTTAATGTTACAGGAAATGTTCACGCCGATGGTGCCGTAACTGAGATATCATCCAGTAATTTAATTATTACAGATCCTGTCTTTGGTCTTGGGTTTGGTACAGGCAGTACTCAAACTGGAACTTTGGGCGACCGAGGTTTTGTTTTCGGTCTTGCTGGTAACAATAACCAAGCTCTACTTTGGGATCAGAGTTCTGGTTCCTTTGTACTTGGAGGAGTAGGTGGTACTGGTCCAACACAAACAGCTTTTGATATTCCATTTGGGAACCTTGGCATACTTAGGTTGGGTAATTTAAAATTCGTCCAAGATTTGTCAGGCTCAGGGCGTCTCTTTGGTGCAGGAATTGAAACTAGTGGACAACTCGGCGTCTCGGGTTCAATTAAAAATGGTTCATTTGTTTCAAGTTCTGGCGAAGTATTTGGGGCGTCTTTAAGAACAAGTGGCAACTCTTCAGTCTCCGGCACAATAATTGTTAGCGGCAATGTGCATATCGCCGATGATACAAAATTATATTTTGGAACTAATGAAGATGCCTTTATTGAATATGTGACTGACGATGGTGTAGTTGATGCTTTAAGTATTTCAGGTTCCATTTCCCGTGGAACAGAATTAAGTGGAACAGCAATCTTTGTTGATGCAGACACTATTACTACTGGTAATATCGCCGGACCTACAAGTCGCATTGCTCTTTCCACTGCTGGCAGCATGATTTTAACCGGCGTTGTCGCGCTTCTACCAGGTGGGGCAGATACCAATGTTCAGTTTAATGATGGCGGAACTGAAATGGGCGGCTCAAACAATTTTGTTTTTACTTCTGGTGGAGGTTCCAACCTTGTAAAAATTGTTGGTAACATCTCTGGATCAGGATTCGTTCATGCGAGTAGTTTAAGTACCAGCGGCAAAGTTAATATAACCGGATCTCTTTCTGGTGCCGCTGAGTTATTTGGCGGAGCATTAAGAACCAGCGGTCAACTTGATGCCACTGGTTCTGTCAAAAACAAATCCTTTATCTCAAGCTCTGGCGAGGTGTTCGGTACTTCACTAAAAACAAGTGGAGCCGTTCTTGCTACTGGAAGTGTCTCCTCTGCGGCAATTACCACAACCAACGCTTTGTTGGCTTCAAGCCTATCCTCTTTAAGCGTCGGCGATCTTTCAAGTTCAGCCCGCTTATTTGGTCAAGGAATTGAAACAAGCGGTCATCTTGGTGTTACAGGCTCTATTAAAAACGGCTCTTTCATATCAAGCTCCAATGAAATATATGGAACAAGTTTTAGATCGAGTGGGGACATACAAGTTACCGGAGCTATTAGAAATGGATCTTTTGTCTCAAGCTCTGGCGAGATTTTTGGAGCAGCCCTTCGAACAAGCTCAGAACTAAGAACTAGTGGATCCATTAAAAGCCTTTCTGTCATATCAAGCTCCAATGAAGTTCGTGGAGGCAGTTTTGAAACTAGTGGTGATGTACTTGTCACAGGGTCTATTAAAAGCTTAGTAAACGCAGCCATCTTTCCTCCACCCTCCGAATCCTTTATCTCAAGCTCTGGTGAGATTTTTGGAGAGAGCTTAAGAACAAGTAAACTTCTTTCTGTTTCAGGGTCTACAATTCTTAAAGGTGAGACAAGAATAATGGACGATCTTGTTGTAGAAGATGATGTAATGTTAACTGGCTCTCTTACTGTAATGAGTGGAGCAATTCTTGCTACTACAAAAAAGGTATTTGAAACCGATGGAGAAGATGGGGCAATACTCCAAGGTCGCACACGAGGTAAGTTTATACAGCTTTTTCCATCTAATGTTGTAATGGGTAATACAAGTCAAGCCAACTCTGGTCGTTTCATGGGTCTTAACCAAGGTGGTGAGTCAGGCGGTCTTCAAGCGGGAATTACTTATAGAGGAGTTCTTCTCATGCCCTTTGCTGGCAGGCTGATAAAACTTGTTTATAGAATGGGATCTACAAATGGACTCTCTGATCAAAGCCCAATGCGTTTGGAATTTTATGTTGGAAACGGCGAGCCACCCGGCACCAATGCTGAAGCGGTTAATGCAGGAACAATGATTGGGCAAGCTACAGCCAGCGCCAAAGATCCCGCTGATGGCGGAGTTTCTTCCTTAGATGTAGTTGGAGAAATTGATGTTACTGATCCATATCAAACAACAGGTAGCTTTGCTTTTGGCACCGGATCACACATTGGAATAAAAATTCTCACTGCTGGTACTACAAGACCGGGAGATTGTCTGCTGACTGCTGTAATGGAACTTGATACGGGCGATCTATATGTTAGTGGGTCTGGCAATTGATCTTATCTGGTATTTATGTCTGATGTATATCTATTTATATTGTAAAAAGTATATGATAGGGAGTTTTTTCTAATGGGCGAATTTTCATGGGTCTACATTGATAAAGACGCATATATGTCAGCTAGTGGTCCAACTGGCTCTATTCAATTTAGAACCGGCGATGAAACCATTGATGGGTTTAGATATACCACATTAACTGGAAGCTCCAGATTTGTATATCTTACAAGTTCTAATTCTTTACAATTTCATGGCGATGTTAATATCACAGGAAACTTGAATATTGACGGCAGTCTTATATCCCTATCATCCAGCAATTTAATTATTCAAGACCCAGCAATTGGTCTTGCTTTCGGCACCGGCTCCGCCCACACAGGAGCAGTAGGTGATCGAGGATTTGTTTTCGGTCTTGCTAGTAATAATAACCAAGCCTTGATTTGGGATCAAACCTCTGGCTCTTTTCTTATAGGAAAGGTGGGAGCAACAGGTCCAACACAAACAACTTTTGATATTCCATTCGGTGACCTTGGCACCCTTAGATTAGGTGCATTGCGGTTTATCCAAGACCTTTCCGGCTCCGGTCGTTTATTTGGTTTCGGTATTGAAACAAGCGGACACCTTGGAGTTTCAGGCTCAATTAAAAACGGATCTTTTGTATCAAGCTCAGGAGAGATTTATGGAACGAATTTGCGTACAAGTGGGCAGACTGCTTTATCTGGTTCATTAATCACTAGTGGAAATGTTCATCTTGGTGATGACAAAAGATTACATTTCGGAGCAAATGAAGTTGCCTATATCGAATACGATGAAGCAGGTAGAGACGTTTTATCTATTTCTGGTTCCCTCGCTCGCGGTATTGAATTAAGTGGTTCTACAATTTTTGTTGATGCCATAAGTGTTACAAGTGGAAACATTGCCGGTCCAAATAGTTATATCTCTTTAGCCAGCGATGGAAAGCTTGTATTAGCAGATGCCGACACAGGGGAACCAGGCGGTAACAACACTAATATTCAATTTAATGATGGAGGCGCTTTTGGTGGTTCAGACGGCTTTACCTTTGATGGGACATATGTAAAACTCACTGGGTCAATCTCAGGATCGGGCGAAGTGAAGGCGGGAAGCCTAAGCACCAGTGGACAACTTAATTTAACTGGATCCTTGTCTAGCTCTGGTGAGATTTTTGGTACGTCTTTGCGAACAAGCGACACTATTCAAGTTAGCGGCGCAATTAAAAATAAAGCCTTTATCTCAAGTTCGGGTGAGATCTTTGCCACTAACGGCTTAAGGACAAGCGGCGTAATTGCAGCAAGCGGAACACTGACCGCTGGTCCCATTACTTCAACTGGAGCTTCAAGTCTGGGTTCTTTAAATGTCGGCGATCTTTCAGGCTCAGGGCGTCTTTTTGGTCAAGGAATTGAGACAAGTGGGCATCTTGGAGTTTCAGGCTCAATCAGAAACGGTTCTTTTATATCAAGCTCTGGTGAGATTTTTGGAGCATCACTAAGAACAAGTGCTGGAGCACAAGTCTCAGGTGCTATTAAAAATAATAGTATTATTTCAAGTTCAGCGGAAGTCTTTGGAGCATCACTGAGAACAAGTGGTATTACATTGGTTACCGGCTCTATCAAGACATTATCTTTTATATCAAGCTCAGCAACGGTCTTTGGGCAGAGTTTAGTGACCAGTGGAGATCTTCTTGCTTCAGGAACGGTTAAAAATAGTTCTTTCATATCCGCCTCTGGTGAGGTATTTGCCGCAGGCGGGCTAAGAACAAGTGGACCACTGTCTGTTACTGGATCTACTGTGCTTAAAGATGAAACCTTAATACAAGACGATCTTGTTGTAGAGGGTTCTGTAAGACTAACTGGCTCTCTTACTGTGATGAGTGGAGCAGTTCCAGTTTTTGAAACTGATGGAGATGAGCACGACGGCACTGGAGTGCTCCAGGGTCGAACCAGGGGCAGGTTCTTACAAATGCAGTCTTTCGTTTTCGCGGTCACAAACACAAGTCACGCCAATGCCGGAAGATTTTTACCTATGTCTAATAATACAAATGGAACAGTTAACAACGGCACGGCAATCTCCAACACCGCTTTGCAGCCATTTGCTGGTAGATTAGTCAAGGTTATTTATAAGTTTCCTGGCACCAACGACGGAACACCTCCGCAGTTACAATTTTGGGCAGGACATGTTAATGAACAAAACGGAGTGCCCGTTAATGATCTTGATGGCGGCGGCTCCACTTTTTTTGTTATACAAGCTCAAGCCACAGCCAGCGGACCCGGTAATAACCCCGCTGCTGGACACCCAGGTCAGAACATTGTTGGAGAGTTTGATCTTACGAGCGATTTCCAAGCAACAGGCAGTTTTTCTTTTG
>Ga0209535_1001517_pt1 | contig 15774 bp, 21 predicted proteins | sample LinPmetageLP28_FD_184041 | JGI IMG/M metagenome (GOLD analysis project Ga0209535, IMG submission 184041) | Marine viral communities from the Pacific Ocean - LP-28 (SPAdes) (version 2) | ecosystem: Environmental > Aquatic > Marine > Oceanic | place: Pacific Ocean | collected 2009-08-22 | reverse complement strand
AGGATATTGGTGGAAAATATGGTGAAAATAATGTTTGACATATATCCCATGTATGATAAGAGTAGAGAATTAACTAACAAAGGAGATGAACATGGGTTTAGACATGTATGCCTACAAGACGAAGAACGTTGTTGAAGATAAAAAAGAAATAAAAGACGACAACAGAGAGGAGTTGGCTTATTGGAGAAAGCACAACCGATTACATGGTTGGTTTCAAAATAAGTTTGTTGAACAAAATCCTTATGGGGACAAAGAGTTTAATTGTGAAAGGCTTTGGCTCAACGAAGGTATGATTGACGAACTCGAGCAAGCGATACAAGGCGAACTCTTGCCTGAAACATGTGGGTTCTTTTTCGGCGAAGATAGTTATGACTATGATGACGAGGAAAAGAAAGAGCAGAAGGCTTACGATTTAGGCTTTGTCGAGAAGGCTAGAAAAGTAGTAGAAAAAGGCGAGTGCGTTTATTATACTTGTTGGTGGTAAATCCTCGTTTCTCGTTGGCTATGCTTTACGCATAGCCAACGGCTATTCCTTAACGGCTGGCGCTGGCGTGCCAGAAATTAGGGAACGGCTTAACACGTTCGGTGTGTGAATCTTTTGAGTAGCTCCTGTTGGGTTCACACATCTCTATACCTCGTTTCTCGTTTGCTATGCGTTCGGTTAGCAAACTACTTCTTCCTTTAGCAACTGGCACCTGGTAAATTTTGCTTAGACATCTCGTTTCTCGTTTGCTATACATGTTATTGGCAAACTACTTCTTCCTTTACCAACACTGGCACCTGGTAAATTTTGCTTCGCACATTGATCCAAATTATTTCTTGCCTGACCAAGAGGAGTGTGATACATAAAAGGAAAAGGAGATAACATGACAGACCAAACAGATAGACTAATAGAAGAAGTACAATCAAGCAACAAGGCGATTGAACATGAGAACATAAAGAAACAAAATCACAAGCTGAAGCGATTGCTCGCAGAGATGTGTATGCACGCAGATGAGGACACACCATCAGAACATAGGACTAGACATTTCACCGACACGATGACTACCTCGTATGACTACTTGCATGAGATAGGACATCTAAAAGAACCCAACAAAAAGCAGGAGGAACAATGCTGATCCTCGTTGTAATCCTCGTTGTCGCCTCGTTTGTTATATTAGACTAACCCCCAGCACCAGTGCCCAGCACCAGTGCCCAGCACTAAAACTTCTTAAATATAAAAACCCTCACTAAAAATCAGTGAGGGTTATTCACAATCACATCTAAATTAAATTAAAATAAAGTTTATTTTTTTGTATCAATCTTTGTAAAAATCTTTATCTTATCCAGATAAGATAAATTATTATCTTATAAATTAATAAAACAATAAGGAAATAAAAATGCAAAACGCAAAAAAAACAAAAGCTAATGCAGTGAGCAAGGCAGATGTTAGAGTGCTTAAAGCATACATCAATCAAGCTTACTTACTTAACAAGTATCAAACTTTAAAAGCAGATACTAAAGAAGTTGTGAAAGGTATCTTTGATAGACTTAAACAAAACGTCTACATCATTGATAACAGTTCATACATTCAAAAGATTGAACGAACTCAAAGAAGATTTGATAGTAAGTCATTTATTGAACACGTTAAAAACAGTGGCGATTATAAATTGCAGTTGTTAGTTAATGGCTTTTATAAACAAATAGAAACGCTTGAGTTCAAGCCTTTCAATGATACATTAGAAAAAATAAAGAAAGGAAATACTAATGCCAAATAACAATGACAATAATAACTTACCATCTAAATTGTTTTCAACTATGCTTGATAAACATTTAGGCAACGACATTGATAATAGTAAAATCCAATCGTTGATGAGTGATGACAAGTTCAAGTCGCTTAACTATGAAATACTTTATAAGTTCATGGAAAGTGCAGTTGAGGAATTTATATTGCTTAACAATGGCAACCCATTAGTTGATGATTTTAGAGAGAGAATATTCTCTAAAATGGGTGATGTAATGAACTTGCTAATGGGCAATCAACCACCTAGAAACGACTAACAACTCTCTCATGGTGGCGACTAGGTCGCCACCATTCCCCCACCTCAATAGAGGTACCAACTACCACAAAAACTCTTACCTGTACGGGCTTACCCCCACCCCCCTTTTTTGGCGTATTATGGTACCTGACGCTTGCCTTTACAATCAGGAATACACATGTATAAACTATCAATTACTTATGAGTCTCGATACACTAACAAATGATCAATTAAGAGATCGTGTAGAACAAGCCTACATTCAACATATTAAGTTATGTCAAGATAATTTTTTATATTTTGCTCAAGCAGTTTGGCCAGATTTTATTTGTAGAAAAGAAAAGGACCCAAAAAAGTGGGGCCACCATCAACATATTGCTCATGAGTTAACTAAAATTGCAGGGGGAAAACAAGGAAGGCTCATTGTGAATATGCCACCCCGTCATACAAAATCTGAATTTGCATCTTTTTTATATCCGGCTTGGTTTATAGGGAAGTACCCTAAGAAAAAAATTATGCAAGTTTCACACAACGCTGAATTAGCTGGTAGATTTGGTTCCAAAGTTAGAAACTTAATTGATAGCCAGGAGTATAAACAAATTTTCGGAGATGTTAAACTTCGAGAAGACAGTAAAGCAAAAGGCAGGTGGGAGACTAACCATGGCGGTGAGTACTTTGCAGCGGGAGTTGGCGGATCTATCACAGGTCGAGGGGCCGATTTGCTTATCATTGATGATCCTCATACAGAGCAAGATTCTTTATCTGACTCTGCTATGGAAAGAGCGTACGATTGGTATTCATCAGGACCCAGACAGCGTTTACAACCAGGTGGTTCCATATTGTTAGTAATGACTCGTTGGGCTCAAGATGATTTAACAGGAAGGCTCGTCAAAGCACAAAGTGAACCTAAAGCTGATAAATGGAAACTTATAGAATTTCCTGCAATCCTAGATAGTGGGAACCCTGTATGGCCTGAGTATTGGTCATTAGAAGAATTAGAAGGTGTCAAAGCATCTATTACACCTAGAAACTGGAACGCACAATATATGCAGGACCCAGTTGCTGAAGAAGGCGCCATTATTAAAAGAGATTATTGGGTCCCCTGGAAAGGAAAAGTCCCTGCTTTAAAACATGTTATCCAAAGTTATGATACTGCATTTTCTAAAAAAGAATCTGCAGACTACAGTGCTATTACTACATGGGGAATATTTGAACCTACTCCAGAAGACAGTTGTTTAATTTTACTTGATGCTGAAAAAGGTCGTTGGGATTTTCCAGAACTCAAAGCTGTTGCTTTTGAAGCTTATAAATATTGGGAACCAGAGTCAGTTATTGTGGAAGCTAAGGCTAGTGGACAATCTCTGATACAAGAATTAAGGCGTGCTGGTATTCCGGTAATTGATTTCATACCTACAAAAGGTAAGGATAAGCATGCTAGAGTTAATGCTGCTTCTCCTGTATTTGAATCAGGAATGGTATTTTATCCTGATGGAGCTCATTTTGCTGAAGAAGTAATAGAGGAATGTGCGGCTTTTCCTTTTGCTCAACATGACGACTATGTCGACAGTACCACACAAGCTGTGTTAAGATATCGACAAGGTAACTTTATATCAACCTATATGGATGAACCAGAAGGTATGAAAATTGAAAGAGACTATAAATACTATTAGGAGATTATTATGGAAGACGATTATAGAGAAAAAAATAAATATAAAATTCAAAAAGGCAGTAAAAAGAGAGGTCGTAATATTTATCAAGTTAGCACAGAATATTTAAAAAACGAAACCAAACCAAAAGATAAGCAAACAAAACAAAAAGAAAAAGTTTATAAAGATCCTTTTGCTGCAAGAAAAGCAGCTGATGATGAAGACAGACAAAATTTAAAAGAGACTAGAGCAGTTGAAGCTAAAGGAATGAACCATGGTGGCGAAGCAGTAGTACAAGGAGTTGGCATTGCAATTAAAGGGACAGGGTTTAAAGGAGTCTTTTAGTGGCCGAACAATTTCTAAATACAAATACCTTTCTTGAACAAATAAGAAGAGGTTCTACTCCATTGACTAAGGAGGATACTTCTATTGTTGTAGATGATAAAAGGCCTTCGGCCGTTGGCGGAATAGCAGCACTGGGTGCTACTGCACTAGGTACCGCTTTAATTGCAAAAAGAATTCCAGGTGCTAGAAACTTTTTTAAGTCTCCAAAGCCGAGTAGTAATGTTACTTACACTCCAACGAAAACAGTATCAGATTCAGCTGGCGACAGTTTAACGGCCACCGGCCAATCACAAGAATTAATTTTAAGTCCTTCTAAAGCTTTAGTACCCATGTCAACTCGTTCTAAATTTGGTGAAGTAGAAAACATTCCTTTCACACAAGGAAAAGGTTATGGTGACACTAATCCAATTGTGGGTTCAGCAACTTTTGATAGAATTAAAGAAGCACAATTTGATTCTGCTCCGGCAGAACAATGGATTAAGTGGTTAGGAAAAGCAAACAACCCACAACTTAAAGTTAACTCTGGTCCGTTGACCGGTGTCTCTCGTAGAGTAACAGCTGATGAGTTAGATGAACTCAATATGATAAAATTAGGTAAAGATGGTAAACCTGAATCAGGATTCTTAAAGATAGCAATGGATGAGAAACTACCCGTCGATAGAGATACTTTATTAGACATGGTAAAAAATTCTCCTATTAATGATTTAAAAACATTAAGGTTAGGAGTTAGAGGAAATCCAACAGAAGAAGTTTTAGAACTTACAAATGATTTTAAAGATGTAGCAATTAAACAAGGGGTACAGGACACCGGCACAACTCAATCTATTTTAAATAATTTAAGAGGGCTAGCTAGAACAGCAGATAATCAAATGAATCCTATGGATGCAGACGCTATAAGAATATTACAAAATGATTTAAGAGATCTAGCAGGAGAAGCATCAGACCCTGCTGCTTTATCAGATATATTGGTTAGGTTAAATAGAATTACAGGAAACTATAATCAGTACAGCAAGAAACTAGAACTTCCCCAAGGTTTTAGTTTAAAAAGAGATAAAAAATATAAATCAAATTTTTACCCAGCTTATAAAAATCAAACAGGGTATGCTTTAAGAGGTGGAGAAAATTATACTGAAGACGTAATTTATTATGGCAAAAGATTACCTAATGTTGACGGAGGAAAATTTGCAACGGGTGGCGGAAATCCTCATTTTATAGATAATGAAATTGGTTTTATTAGATACGATGATTTACCTAATCCTAAACTTGGAGGTAACAAAAGACATTTAAGAGTAAGTGAGGCTCAAACAGATATTCACTCGGAACAATTTTCAGCTAATAAAAGTAGTAGAGAAAATTATTTTAAAAATAGAATTAATCCTTTTAACACAGAAACTTCAGTTAAGATTCTTAAAAAACAAAGAGATGAGTTAATGGAGAAGGCTGCTCCTTTTAGAGAAATTGGTAGAGGGATTGCAGGGTTAACTAGAAAACAACAACAAGAATTAGCTAATGTGAATTACAGGATTTCTCAAATAGAAAAATCTGCTGCAGGTAAGTTATTACAAAGAGGAACTATCGAACAAACTACAGCCGCTCCTTTATCTAGATCTTGGCCAGATTATGTAGCTAAGAACTTACTTAGAACAATGGCAGAAAGAAACATTAACGCTGTATCTATAATACCTTCATCAATGAATAAAGGAATTAAAATGCCTGGTGGTAGTATGATAGGAGATGAGATTAATTATGGATTAATGGATGGAACTACTATTATGAGAACTGCTAGTGGTGAGATTAGAAAAACAAGTTCTCTTGCAACTATGGTAGCTCCTTTTAAAAAAATTGCTAATCAATATGGAGCTAAATTTGAAATGTTTCCTATGCCTAAATCTAATCCTAATAAAAGATTTAAAGTTGTAGAAGAAATAAGCACTAGAGATAATTCTGAGTATTTAAAAAACATTAAAGACGGTAGAGCTACTTATACTTATAAAGACGGAGATAACTATGTGTTTCAAGAGCATATAGGAGCTTCAAATACTTTAGATGAAGCAGAAGAATTATTAAAAATATCTTCAGGAGACAGAGGTCAATTAAGAGTAATTGAAATGGGTCCAGACGAACCTAGATTATATGAAACAGTTCCTACTTTAATTGCAGATGACCAAGTATTAAAGAAATTTTTGTTGCCTATGAAAGCTTATATGAACGCAGGTGGTTTTGTAGACAATACTAATATATTTAAACCACTATTATAGATTTTTAAGTAAATTTGCTTTACAATGTGGCGATAAACCTATAGGAGATAACAATGAAGAAAAATATTAAGAGAGCACTCGCAGCTGGTGTTATTGGTATGCTTGGTTCTAAAATGGCAGGAGCGGGAACAGGCTCTGCTTTAAACAGACCAAACATGAGAAACATCGCTGGAGAAAAGAAAAAAAGCATTTTTGAAAAGATTTTAAATATGGGTCCAGGAAGAAATGCAACATCTAGTAAAGGTGGAACACTAGCAAGTTCGATACTTAGTAAAAATCCATTTGGCTTAGGAGCTATGGACGGAGCTAAATACGGTAAAATGATAAAAGCTAACAAAGGTGTTTACGTTAAAGCTAAATGTAAACTGGGTAGAAATAAACCGACTAAAATAACATAATAATTTATGGCTATTGAGACCGATAATCCAATTGATGAAGAAATTGATATTGAGGAAGAGGCAGTTGTTTCATTACCTGAAGATGGTGAAGAAGAAGTAGCTGAAGAAACCGAAGCAGAAGATTTCTTTGCAAACGTTGCAGAAACAATTGACGACAAAGCTTTACAACAGTTAGCGTCTGATTTAATTTCTGAATATGATTCTGATAAAGAATCTAGAAAAGATTGGGAAGACACTTATAGAAATGGTTTAGATCTTTTAGGATTTAAATACAAATCTACTACACAACCTTTCAAAGGAGCAAGTAATGTTACTCACCCTTTGTTATCGGAAGCCGTAACACAATTTCAATCACAAGCTTATAAAGAACTCTTACCTTCTGATGGTCCAGTAAAAACTAAAATTGTTGGATTACAAAACGAAGAAGTTGAAGCACAATCTCAAAGAGTAAAAGATTTCATGAACTATCAAATCATGGAGAAGATGGAAGAGTACACTCCAGAGTTTGATCAGTTATTATTTTATTTACCTTTAGCAGGATCTGCATTTAAAAAAATTTATTATGATTCTCTTTTAGAAAGAGCAGTATCAAAATTTATTCCAGCAGAAGATTTAGTAGTACCCTATTATGCAACTGATCTAAAAGATGCTCCAAGAATTACTCACGTTCTAAAACAATCAGAAAACGACTTACTTAAAAAGATGGCTTCAGGATTCTACATGGAAGTAGACTTAATGAAACCTCAAAAGAAAGAAGATAAAATTCAAGAAAAATACAATGAGCTAGAAGGAATTAAACCTGTTGAAACTAACGACTATATCTACAATGTTTTAGAGATGCATGTTGATTTAGACTTATCTGATTATATTTCAGAAGATGAAGATTCATTAGGAATTAAGATTCCATACATTGTAACAATAGAAGAATCTACAAGACAAATTTTATCTATATATAGAAATTATAATAAAGATGATTCTAAATTCACAAGAAAAGAATATTTTGCACACTTTAAATTTTTACCAGGATTAGGTTTCTATGGTTTTGGTTTAATTCATATGATCGGTGGCCTGTCACGAACAGCAACTACTGCTTTAAGACAGTTATTAGATGCTGGAACATTATCTAACTTACCTGCTGGATTTAAATCTAGAGGAATGAGAATTAGAGACGATGACCAACCTATTCAACCAGGAGAATTTAGAGATGTAGATGCACCTGGTGGAAATATTAGAGATCAGTTTCAGTTATTACCTTTTAAAGAACCCTCAGCTATTTTATTTAACCTTTTAGGTTTTTGTGTAGATGCAGGAAGAAGATTTGCATCTATTGCAGATAATCCAATTGCTGATATGAACTCACAAGCACCTGTTGGAACTACAATTGCTCTTCTAGAAAAAGGATCACGTGTAATTAGTGCTATTCATAAACGTTGTTACTATGCAATGAAACAAGAATTTAAGTTATTAGCTAATGTAATCTCAGAATATTTACCTCCTGAGTATCCTTATTCAGTTTATGGAGCAGAAAGAGTTATAAAATTATTAGATTTTGATGACAGAGTAGATATTTTACCTGTTGCAGATCCAAATATTTTCTCAATGTCACAAAGAGTGACGTTAGCACAGACACAATTACAAATTGCACAGTCAAATCCTCAACTTCATAACTTACACGAAGCTTATAGACGTGTTTATGAGGCTTTAGGAACAAAAGAAATACCTCAAATACTAAAACCAGAGGTAAAACCTATGCCAGAAGACCCTGCAATGGAAAATATGAAAGCAATGCAGATGCAAAGTCTTGTAGCTTTTCCAGAACAAGATCATGATGCGCATATTGCAGCCCATTCAGCGTTTATGAGAACTAGAATGGTTCAAATCAATCCTACTGTATACGCAAACCTACAAGGACATATTTCTCAACACGTATCTTTGAAAGCAAGTGCTGAAGTTCAGCAAATGATGATGCAGAATCCTCAAATGATGCAATTATCACAAGAAAATCCTCAAGCATTCCAAAATATGCTTAATTCAGAAATAGCTAAACGTATAGCACAGATAACTTCTGAGTTAGCTCAAGCAGAAATGCAAGCAGACGGAGCTAAACAAGACCCAATCGTAATGTTGAAACAAAGAGAGCTTGATTTAAGAGCTATGGATTTACAACGTAGGTCTCAAGAGGGTACAATCAAGATAGAAAACCAAGAAGACCAATTTGAAGACAGATTGGACTTTGATAAAATGAAATTAGAACAAAACGATGACCAGTCAGATGCAAGACTGGAAGTTGCACGTGAAAAAATGGAATTAACTCAAAAAAAACAGGAGAAAAAAAATGGGTAAGAAATTAGGACTAGACCAAGCATACAAAAATTTGAATCTTACTACAGGCGTACATAAAAATTCAATATTAAATAAAATTAATTTATCAAAAAGCACAAGTATGAAAGCTTATGATTCAACAAAAATGCTTACAAATTCAATAGCACTAGGAATAAAAAAACCTAGTAAACTTACATTGGGTAAAAAAGCTTTAAATATAGGTAAAAAAGTTTTGGGTAGAACACCTGTGGGTAGAGCAGTAAATCTTGTAGTAAATGTTGGATCGGGTATTGGAATAGGTTATTCATATGCTAAAAATAAATTTAAAGGTAAAAGCGAAACTAAAGTAGATAAAAAATCTGCCGGTGGCGAAATGAACCAAATGAATATCAAAGGTTACATGGGGGGTGGAGCATCAAGAGGTTATGGTGCTGCTAGAACATCTGGAATGGGATTACAAGACGAGTCTTTAATGCCTGGTAAAATGGTTAGAGCTAGCGAAGGTAAAGCTGTAAGACCTTATAATCCAAAAGATAAAAAACAAAAAAAAATAACAGATAAACAGAATCCACATTCTTTGTATGATTCTAAAACTGGAAAATTAAAATACACTCCCGCTAAAGAAGGTAAAATAATGAAAAAATAATGGCTATAAGAACTAATAAAAGATTAACTAGAACTACTCCTCCTTTAAGAGGACCTAATTCTCAAGTACCTCCTGTTAAGTTTTCAAAAGGAATGACTAAAGGTGGATTAAGAATTAGAAAATTTAGAGGTGGTGGTGCTGACATGGGTGATCCAGGAAAAGCTGAAGAAAGAGCTGATCGTGGTTATGGAGACACAAGTGGAGTAGATAGAAGTGCTGTTTCGGGGACTTCTACTTATGGCAGAAACAGAATGAACCAAAGCATTAAAGATGTAAATAAAGGTTCAGGTTTTGGAGGTGCTATAGGTAATGCAGCTAATTTTGTTGTTGGAAGAGTTTTAGATGTACCAGGTATAGCTATTGGAGCTGTTAAAGGTATAGCAGACAAATTTTCAGGAATTACTAGAAGCAAAACACAAACTGCTAACCAAATAGCAGATTCTTATTCAAAAAATAATTTAAATAATAGTATGAATGACGGTCAAGGAGACAATACTGTTTTATGTGCTGACGGAACACAACCACCTTGTAAAAGTGCTGGAATGGTTAACGGTGGTGAAATAAGAGTAAGAGGTAGTAGATCTGCTATTAGAGGCACAGGTTTTAAAGGAGTCTTTTAATGTGGTTCTCAGCAATTAAATTAGCTGTTCAAGCGGGTAGTCATATCTACAAAAATAAGCAGAAAACTAAAATGCTTATGGCAGATGCACAGATGAACCATGCTCAGAAAATGGCAGATGGTCAAGCAGAGTATCAAGGTAAGTTATTAGAAAGTAGAAATTCAGATTGGAAAGATGAATTTATTTTAATTTTACTCTCAATGCCAATCTTAATGTTAGGATTTTCTGTATGGTCAGATGATCCAACTCACATGGAAAAGATGAAATTGTTTTTTGAATATTTTTCTGATCTTCCATTTTGGTATCAGACAATTTTCGTGGGTGTCATAGCAAGTGTCTATGGACTTAAAGCAACAGATCTGATAAAGAGAAAATAATGACAAAAAATAAAAAGAAATTAACTCCTTCTGAAAAATACCAACAATTAAAAAAACATACTGAAAATGCAGGTATGAAAGTAAAAGAAGAAGATGGAAAAATTATAGTCACTAGAAAAAAAAGAAAATAATGTGGAATTGGATTAAAAATTTATTTACTAAAAACATTGAAAAAGATCCTCATCTTGAATTATATGAAGATCTTGATTATTCTAAGATGACTAAAGGTGATCTTAAAAAACTAAAAGCACAAGGTAAAATTAAATCTATTTACAAACCTTATAATTAATATATAACTATTTTATGATTAGAGGAGATAGTACAGATTATGAATTACTTACTAAATGGAGTAAGGGATTTGATTGTCAAGGTTTTAAATCATGTGAGATCGGAGTTCGTGAAGGACTTGGGTCTAAGATTATTATTGATAATGTCATTAATAATTATATTCATGTAGGCGTTGATCCTTACGGTAATTTAAAATACCAACATTACGATGAATCTCCAGAATATACATGTGACTACACAGATCAAATGAGAGATACAATGCTGAATGATTTTTATGCTTACAGAAATGAAGGTAAATTTACTTTAGCTAACATGACTGATGTTGATTTTATGACTATATCAGAACATGCAAATTCTAAATTTGCATTAGTGCATTTTGATGGTCCACACATGACAACAGATGTAATTGCTGAAGCTGTTTGGTTTGCACAAAGATCAGCTCCAGTTACAAGATTTATATTTGATGATTATCCAAAATATAATCTTACCTCGATTGAGGATGTCCTTAAATGGTGGGGATTTAGAACAATTGAACGAGGATCAAACAAAGCATTATTAGAAAAAAACAATTAATGGATTCAGAATTTTCAGTAGTAAGATTAATTAATAAAAGAATAGAGGGTCTAAAAGACACCTTAGTGTACTCCGTTGACAAAATGGAGCAATTACACTATATTAGAGGACAAATCAAAGGCCTAGAGTCTTTGCTTCAGGATCTTAAAGACCTGCAGAAAAAACAGGAGCAATTAAATGACAAAGAACTTAGAGACTTCAAAGGAAGTACCTAAAAAGACAGAAGCATTACTCAATGCTTATAAAACCAAAGAAGAAATCAAACCAAAAGAAACAATCTTAGATGTTACGGCAGTTGAAAAAAATATAGATCTTTTAGATAAACTTCCAACACCTACAGGATACAGACTTTTAGTTTTACCTTACGCTGGTCCTAAAAAAACCAAAGGAGGTATATATCTTTCAGACAAAACTCAAGAGACAATACAGATGACTACCGTATGTGCATATGTATTGAAAGTGGGGGATCTAGCCTACAAAGACAAAGATAAATTTCCAAATGGAGCATGGTGCTCTAAAGGAGATTGGGTAATTTTTGGTCGATACGCAGGATCTAGATTTAAAATAGAAGGCGGAGAAGTTCGTATTCTAAACGATGATGAGATCATAGGAAAGATTAATAATCCGGAGGATATCTTGCACGCATACTAATACATACGCAATTAACAGGAGCTACAAATGGAACAAAATGAAGAGATAAAAAACTCATCAGAAGTTGAATTAGATACTGATGGTGTTAAAGACCAAACAATAAACGTCGAAGAACTGGCAGAACCAGTTGAAACAGAACTACCAAAACAAGAAGTTGATTTAGGTTATACAGAACCTAAACCTGCTGGAATTGAAGGTATTGAAGTTGAATCAAAACCAGAGAGAACTAAAGTCGCTGTCGATGATCTTACTGACGTTTCAGAAAAAGTAAAAAGAAGAATTGACAAATTAACTTTTAAAATCAGAGAAGCTGAACGAAGAGAAAAAGCCGCTTTGGATTACGCAAAAAGTGTTCAAGGAAAGTTAGACGATACTAACACTAGGTTTTCTAAAACAAGTAAAAGTTATATTGAACAATACTCAGCTAGAGTAGTCGCAGAACAAGAAAAAGCAAGATCAGCATTAAAAGATGCAATTGCTGAACAAGATGCAGATAAAATAGCAGACGCTAATTCTACAATGGCAAGACTAGCAGTTGAAGCAGAAAAAGCTAAAATGTCAGCTGCAGAAGAAGAAGCTAAAGAAGAAAAAGCTAATAAAATCGCTACTGAAAAAAAAGAAAACCCAGTAATACAAGAATCTCAAAATACGACTTATACTCAACCATCTGGTAGAGCTAAAGGTTGGGCAGAGAAAAACGAATGGTTCGGAACAGATAGAATCATGACTAGTGCCGCATTTCAGACTCACCAAGATCTTGTAGAGCAGGGGTTTGACGCAGAGAGCGATGAGTATTATAATGAAATTGATAAAGTTATGAAGGATAATTTTCCTCATAAATTTAGTCAACCACAGGAGCAAAAGAAACCCGTCCAAACTGTTGCTTCTGCACAAAGAAACCAAACCGGACGCCGAACAGTGAAACTCACCAAGTCACAAATAGTTATCGCTAAAAAACTAGGGGTGCCACTAGAGGAATACGCAAAATACGTGAAGGAGAATGCAAATGGATAATATAAAAAGAACCTCACGCGAGTCAGAGACTAGGAAAAAAAATACACAACCTAAATCTTGGGCTCCACCATCAAGTTTAGATGCTCCACCTGCACCACAGGGTTATGCACATCGTTGGATAAGAACGACCATAACAGGGTTTGAGGATACAGCTAATGTAACTAAAAAACTTAGAGAAGGTTGGGAATTCGTTAGAGCTGATGAGTTAGAAAACTCAGGAGAAGCTTTAAAGTACCCAATTTTATCGCAGGGACAATATAAAGGATGCATCGGAATTGGTGGCCTTGTTTTGGCAAGGATACCTGAAGAGATATTAAAATCGCGTGCCGAGTATTTCACAAGAATTACTCAAGACCAAATCACTGCGGTAGATAATGATCTAATGAAGGAACAAAGACCCGAAATGCCAATCAATATTGATAGGCAGAGTAGAGTAACCTTTGGCGGTAGACGTAAAAGCTAGAATTAGTTTTTTAGTAATAACTATATACCACAATCGGGGACTCTTAATTGTAACATAAATGTTTAAATAGGAGAAAACATATGAGTAACGTAGAAGAAAAGTTCGGTCTTAGACCTTACAGAAAACTCGACGGAACGCCATTAGTTGGAGCCCAAAACAGATATACAGTTAAGCCCGGATATGCTACAGCAATTTATCAAGGAGATTTGGTTATACCAACTTCTACTGGTAATATTGAAAAGTATGATCCATCAGGTGCAGCTGCAAATGTTGTTGTGGGTGTCTTTAATGGTTGTTTCTATAACGACCCAACAACGCAAAAGCCAACGTATAAGAACTATTACCCTGGTGGAGTTACACCTACTGAAGGTGATTTAACTGCATACATCATAGATGATCCAGACGCAGTATTCTTAGCAGACGCTGATGCTGTTTTTGCAAGAGCAAACCTTTTTAGTAATTACGGTATAACTAATACTACTGGAGTTACACAAACAGGTATTTCGAAAGCACAACTTGACGTTTCTGTTGTAGGAACTGCAAATACTTTTGTTGTACAAGCAATAGATATTTGTCAAGATCCAGACAACAACGATACAAGTAGCGCTAATGCGAATATTCTTGTTAGAATCAACAATCACTTCTTTAGAAGTGGAACAGGAGTATAGATCATGGCGATATCACGAGCACAACTAGTTAAAGAACTAGAACCAGGTTTGAATGCATTATTCGGACTTGAATACAATAGATATGAAAATCAACATGCGGAGATTTTCCCATCTGAAACATCTGACAGAGCTTTCGAAGAAGAAGTAATGTTAAGCGGTTTCGCTTCAGCACCAGTTAAACAAGAAGGTGCAGGAGTAGTGTTTGATCAAGCGGGTGAAACTTTCACTGCTAGATACTCTCACGAGACTGTCGCTTTAGCATTCTCTATTACTGAGGAAGCAATCGAAGATAACCTGTACGATAGACTTGCAGCTAGATATACTAGAGCACTTGCAAGATCTATGTCTAACACTAAGCAAGTAAAAGCTGCTTCTGTGTTAAACAACGCACAGATGGCTACTGGTTTCAACGGAGGAGACGGCGAATCCCTAATCGGAAACGCTCACCCACTTGCAACTGGTGGTACGTTCTCGAACGTATTAGCAACGGCTGCTGACTTAAACGAAACTTCATTAGAGCAATCTTTGATTGACATTGCAGGTTTTGTTGACGAAAGAGGTTTAAAAATTGCTCTTTCTGGTAGAAAAATGATAATTCCAAAAGAATTACAATTTACTGCTGAAAGATTAATGAAATCACCTCAAAGAGTCGGAACTGCTGATAACGATATCAACGCAATCGTCAACATGGGAATGATTCCTGAAGGTTACAGAGTGAATAACTTTTTAACTGACACGGACGCATTCTTTATTTTGACTGATACTCCAAACGGTTTTAAACACTTCATCAGAAGTCCAATTAAAACTGCTATGGAAGGCGACTTTGATACTGGTAACGTTAGATTTAAAGCGAGAGAAAGATATTCTTTCGGTTGGTCTGACCCAAGAGCAGTATTTGGTAACGGAAATTTACCAACTAGCTAATACTAAATAACAGTATTACTTAAAAGGGGCGGAGTTTACTCTGCCCCTTTTTTTATGTATAATAAAAAGACCTAGAATAAATAATTATTTTGTAGACTGGCTAGGCAGACGGTATAGAGACTACAAAATTAAAAGCTATACAAAGGAGAAACTATTATGGCAAACACAACTTTTGAAGGACCGGTTAGATCAAAAAACGGTTTTATCAACTTAGGACCAGGTGCGGTAGACGCAAACACTGTAGCAACTAACATGACAGTAGCTAATAATGCTGGAAGAATAATGCTTATGGATGCAGCAACAACACCAACTGCAATTACATTACCTGCAATTAATTCAACTGCAGATGGTGAAACATCAGGACCAGGAAGTGATCCATCTAACCCAAATACTATTGGAACTACTTTTGAAATTGTTTTTACAGATGAGTTTACTGGTACAATTCAAACTGCAAACACAGCAGATACGTTTATTGGTGGAATCACACTTGGTGTTGATGACACTGCAGTTGCAAAAGCATTTTTCGTTCCTGCAGCAGCAAACAATGAACTTAATTTAAATGGAGA
>Ga0209535_1001516_pt1 | contig 15775 bp, 19 predicted proteins | sample LinPmetageLP28_FD_184041 | JGI IMG/M metagenome (GOLD analysis project Ga0209535, IMG submission 184041) | Marine viral communities from the Pacific Ocean - LP-28 (SPAdes) (version 2) | ecosystem: Environmental > Aquatic > Marine > Oceanic | place: Pacific Ocean | collected 2009-08-22 | reverse complement strand
CAAGGATATTCTTGGCAACAGAAATTGTGCGAAGACGATTACCTTTCTTTACAAGGATAGAGTTGTTGATTCCTGCAAAGTTTTTCAGAATGGACAGAGTTGAGTCACTGAGTTTCATGGTGCGTTCACGTAATTTCATGGTCATTGGTTGTAATTTTCTTTCGCAGCATTCTTATCATTGAAATGCATCAGAAGAACAGCATAATGCAGAATCTTCATAATGTCACGTCGTGCAGTGCCTTTCCTATCATAACGAGAAGCATACTTAAGAATATTAGATCGACAAAATGCCTCACCATCACCACAAGCTTCAATCAAATCCAGTGTTTGGATTTTATCATCACCAGCAGAATAGTGCTGATCATATGTTCTAACAATATAGTCAGTTAGTTCCTTTAGAATTTTTTCTTCACTATACTTATATCTACTATTTTTAGACATGTTTAAATTAATGTGATCATTACCTTCGGCACCAAGAGTGAGAGTGCCTGGGTTCAAAGTGTTTTCATCCATTTTCAAAATTTCATCATAGAGCATGGACCAAGAATTAGTCATAGTTTATTATATCAGGTAATCTCCTGATCGTCAATTGGCATTTGGAAATCTGCATCCACTTTATCATACAATTCTAGGAATGCTTGTTTGGTTTCATCATCAAAACGATTCACACAAACTTGGATTGCCTTTTCTTTCTTACCAAAGATTGAATATGCATGGATAATGTGAACCAATCTACGAGTGCTAATAATTTCTTCAATACCACCATCATAGAAGGTCTTACGGATAATGTCAGCCCAATCTACGAGTCTCCTACAGAAGTCTTCATCGTGTTTACCAACAGAAGCAGCAACACCCAAGAGAATCCTTATCTCATTAGAAGGAGTGGGATACTCTTGCTCAAAAGTTACAGGAAATCTCTCCAGGAAGGCTTCATTAAGCACGTTAGTTCCAATGAATCGTCCATCGTCGCTACCTTTACCTTTAGTGTTTGCTGTGGCGATGACGTTGAAACCAACGACAGGTTCAATCCATCTTCCGATTTTTTTAAGGAATACTCCTTTCCCTTCAAGAATTGACTGGAGACAGAGAATCTTATTAGAAGCGAGGTCGATCTCATCAAGGAGCAAGATAGCTCCTCGTTCAAGTGCTTCGATGACCGGGCCATTGTGCCAGACGGTGTTGCCATTAACAAGGCGAAAACCGCCAATAAGATCATCTTCATCAGTTTCAATAGTAATGTTTACGCGGATAAGTTCTCGTTTTGTTTGAGCACATGCTTGCTCCACTGAAAGAGTTTTACCATTACCCGAGAGTCCAGTAATAAATGTCGGATAAAAAAGATTGGACTGAATGATTTTTTTAAGATCACTAAAGTTACCAAACTGGACGAAAGTATCATCTTTCCGAGGAATAAGGTTTTGTTCAATGGCAGGCAATGCTGCAGGAGAACTGTAAGATACTTCCAATTCATCCATGGTTTCCTTTGTCAATTCAAGATTCCATTTACCACGACCAACTTTACACCCAGAAAGTTTTTTAGTTACAGTTTGATAATTAGAATCATTCATCATACACCATGCACGAATGTCGGCAGAAGTTACAGACTCACCATACAAACTTTGAAGAGAAGTGCGGATGTAGTCGGTGGTCAGAGACATTGGTTGTTTTGTTTGACTGAAGTTATTATAGACGGAAATTGCTTTGAATTTCATTTAACAGACACTTAATAAAGTGTCCATGGTCATGTAATTAAAGAGATAAACTCGCCAAGAATTTTCTTATTCATTTTTTTAGAATTGAGAGATTTTACAAACGCACTCTTAATTTGAGTTTTGGTTGCGTCTTCATTCACTTCAAATTCATCATCACTATTTAAAGCAGAAGATGATAAACCAAAATAACTGTGATATCCAGAAGTTTTAATTGTAAAAGATTTTCTTTTTTTCCATACACTTTCCATTTTACGATATTCCTCAGAATAAAATTTGTAATACTTACGCATAAAACATTTGGCATCACGAGATTGAAGAATACGAATACCGATGAAATTTATATCAACAAAACTATCCCTTAGGTTGTGAAGAAGAACATCGGTCATTTCATCCCATTCATCACTAAAGGTATATGTGTTTCCAGTTTTCCTATCTCTCAAAACGCACCTGTGCCCGATATTACCAGTTCCAAGAAAAGGACCATCAACATATCCGCGATCAATCTCACGATGATATCTTAAGGAACATCCTTCCCCATCAGTCAAAACGACACACTGAACTTTTTGAAGTTTATGTTCTTCTCTAAATTTTGGCAGAATTTGATGAAGAGAAATCATTGCCTCATTCAAAGGAGTGCCAGAAAGTCCTAAACCAACAGGAGGTCTAAAAGAACAGTGATACTCATGACTGTATGCAATTCTAAAAATATTTTTCATTTGCTCATCCAAAACTTTTCCATTGACCTTACTGGTAAGAAAATTCATCATAGAAAACCACTCAGGAACATAGATAAGACCAGGTTTTTTCTTATAAGAAATTTCTCTACTACCGGTCACCTCATCCATTAAAGGATAATCGCTGGTGAATGCATATACTTCAAATGGAATATTTACTTTTTTACAAAACCAAACCAGATTAAAAAGTTGTTTCATGGTGTCAAGTAAGACATTACCCATAGAACCACTCCAATCCAGAACAAATACCAGACCATGATTTTTACCATCGGGAATGGTAGTAATTTTTTTAAAAAGGTCTTCGTTATATTTGTAGGTATGAAGCTTGGAACAATCTAAAACACCAGTGCGAGATGTGGAAGAACGAGAATAAGCATCTGCTGCTTTCTTACATTCAAACTCCTTTACCAAATAACTAACTTCTTTCTGAGCAGAACGTTTGAATTTGGAATATTGTAGATCAACCTTAGGAATATTGAAACTTAATGGAAATGATTTTCCATATTCACTTTCGTTTTCAATATAAGATTTCCAATTCTCGGCACAAAGTTCATGAATCTCGGAATTAGGAACGACAACTTTTTTTAAGTCAAGTTTAGGAAACTCCAAATAGACATTTTCAAATCCACTATGATCTATAAGTTGTTTAAGTGCATCTTCTAGATTACTTGCAGTAGAGACTTCTGGTTCATCACCTAAAGTTTCATTACCAACGTCTCCTCCCTTCTGTTCATATGAAGGAGTTTCTAAGTCTGCCGAATCTCCCTCCTCAGAATCTCCGGATTCAGATTCTTCAGTAGAATCTCCATCATCGGATTGGTGACTATTTTGAGTATCAATATTAGTATCTTGCTCCTTTTCTTGCTCTCTTTTACAAAATTTATACAGAACCTCTGCTGCAAATAAAGTGTCATCAAAATCCTCACAACCATCAATTATACGAATGATTGTCATCTCCTCTTCAGTAAAAGAAATGTTTGTAAAATTACCAATCTTAAAATATAGATTTGCTTTGTCAGCAAGATTCATAAGATTGACATTTTCATTAGCAATCTGAAAAAAATCTTGATCGGCAAGTTCCTGATAACCACGATAGAATGTCTTGCCAATACCTGCATACCTACGTTTTATAAGTTTTTCAATGCGGACATCTTCAACCACATTCACAAACTGTGGAGGAATTTGTAATTCTATAAACCAATCTCTATCAGGTGTATAAAGTGCATGTCCCACCTCATGACCCACTAGCATATCATAAACACTATTACTTGCCTTTTCCCACATTGGAAGCGTCAGAACCCGAGTATGGACGTTGAAGCAAGCAGTTTCAACTTTCTTGTGCTCCACAATCAAATCTTCGGTTGCCAGTAGTTTGGCCAGTTGAGATTTAATCTCGTGGGAAACGGTCATTGAAGTTCGTTCGTATGGACTCATAATACAACGAAACCCGCTTCTTGAACGGGTTCATGTGACACTTCTTAAATTGTCTGAGTGCTTCCTTACGTGCTCTCATCGCTTGTGGTTTGAGAGTGCGTTTCTGTTCTTTCTTGGAGTGATGTTGCCAATTAGGTGTTGTCATCAGAAATACCTTTGATACGTTTCCAGTTATTATACATGGATTGAAGTCTCCAAGAAGATGCCAGACTATCTGGTCCGTTTTTGAGAAGTTCCATTTCCCTCAAAGACAGTTTCTTCATCTTCTTATATTCTTCTCTCCAGTTCATAATACCTTTTTACTGAACCCCTTTATCTTATCAAATTTTATAACATTGTCAAACTTGTCATGCAAATCTGATTTATGAGATATTACAAAAATGTTAGCACCCTTAATTACATATTTAATAATTTTAAGAAATTCTTCTGTGCCAAATCCATCAAGTGAAGAATCAAATACTTCATCCATAATTAAAAGATTTGTATTGACAGAATTCTTAACACGGGCAACTTCTCTCCATGTGAAAAGAAGTGCTAGGTCAATTCTCATTTTCTCACCCTCACTGAAAGAAGCATAAGAAAAATCTTCATGAATTGGTGACTTTACCGTTTCATTAAATTCGCCATCCAAATTAAAGTTGATGTAGAAGTCCATCATCTGCAGATAACGATTTACCTGTTGATTAATGAAAGGAAGATATTTTTTAATAATCTTCGTTTTTACACCGTCATCTTTGAGCAGTGAATATGCAAAGTCATAATTTGACATCTCAATCCGTTTATCGGATAAGTTTTCAATTGTATTTTGGAGGGTTACTTTAAACTCTGCTAACTTCTCATGTTCAGTATTTCTATTTGCAACTTGCTCGGTAAGTCTCTGAACTTCCGATTCCAGATCTCGGATTTGTCGTTGACATCCAGATACTCTAGTATTGTTTTGAGAAATGCCATTATTGAGTTTAGTAATCTCCTTAGATAGTGAGTTAAATTGACGTTCTTTTTCTTGTTCAAACTTAATGGTGGTTTCTAGTTCTTGATAACCACTCTTGAGTTCTTTTGCTCTATTTTCAACGTCTACAATCTTATTTAACCTAAACTCTTCTTCTATGTCTTGAGTACATGTAGGGCAGACCGTATTTTCAGTAAAGAACTTATGCTCTTTGGTAATAGTGCCTACTTTTTGAGAAAGTTTTCCTTTAAGATTGTTGAGTTTTACTAACTTATCTCTTGCTCCAGTAACATTTTCCTGTTCCTTAATGACCTTAAATACATCTTCTTCAAGGATAGAATTCTCTTTCATGTAGGCAAGAACTTCTGCATCCAAAGAATTAATTTTTTCTTGGTTGGCATTTATATTAGCATTTCCCCTTTCTTCAAGTTCACTAATAAAATTTTCTTGCATCCCAATCTTATCTTTAACATTATCTTTCTTCAGATCTAAGGATTTAGATTGGTCCCTCATTATCCTAAGTTTTTCTTTGACCAAATTATTCATCGCAGAGAAGATGCGAATGTCTAATAAATCTTCAATCACTTCACGGCGATTAGAAGTTGTGAGTTGCATAAAAGGCACAAAGGTGCTGCTACCTAAGATTACAATTTGTGTGAATGATTTATAATTTACCTTAAGAATACTCTCCTCAAGAATGCGTTGATTGGCACGATCATCTGCTTCCTTATGAAGAGGATTACCATTCACCTCAATGTCAAATACATTTGGTTTGATTCCACGACGAACCAGATAATCACGACTATTCACAGAAAACTCAATCTCAACCAAGCACTCTCTTTCGTTTGTGGTATTGATTAGTTGTGGTTTATTAATTTTGCGAAATGGTTTATTGAACAATACAAAAGTAAGTGCATCCAACATAGAACTTTTTCCCGCACCATTTGTTCCAATGATGAGGTTTGTATTGTATTGTTGAAAGTCAATCTCGGTCCAATTATTTCCAGTACTTAAAAAATTCTTGTACTTAATATTTTTAAAAGTTATCATTCTTGGGGGGAATCACAATGTCATCAGAAGTAATTACAGTATATTTGTAACTGTGTATTTTACAGGTTTTTATAGCAAGTTCATCATCAACCTCAATAACATCCATATCGGCATCTTCTTCTTCATGTAGCATCATAGCATAACGAACAGCATCATCTTCCTCCTCAAAAAGAAAAAGAACCTTATCACCATACTTATCTTGCACGGCATAAGCACCCTCATCTTTACTTTCTTTGAGAGTGAGGAGATACATTTTATTCTACCTCGCAAGCCTGTTTATAGAGTTCTTGAAAAATATTTTTAATAATATTTTTATCATACTGTGTTTCAGATTCATCAATATAACGACTTAGAATTGAAAGAGTATTTTCTTCCTCTCCTATTTCAAAATCTTCATTTTCTTGAATGTCAAAGTTTTCAATAATTTTTAAATCTTGGACACCAATAGAATACAATTTATCAATGAATTTTTCAAAATCTTTGGGTTTTGTTTTTTTACGAACAATAACTTTTACAATTTTGTTTTCGTATTCAGTTGCATTGAAGAGTTTGTGATTAGTATCCTCATAATAGATATTATAAAATAATTTATAAGGATTATTAACTGGAGTATGAGTGAGGGTATCCGTATCAAAGATATGAAATCCTCTTGTATCATTCACATCGTTCCAGAACATCTCATAAGGATTTCCTAGGTAGAAGATTTTTCCGTTGTCTGACCGTGTATGGTAGTGTCCCGAGAATACTTTGTCAAACTTGTCAAATAAGTCGCACGCCATACCATCTTCCATGACGTGTCCACGATGCGCTCTGAATCCGTTAAGTTCAAGGTGCCCCATCGCACATATGCTATCAGTAGTTTTGACAGCCTTGACAGTATCTTCAAAGTTTTCTGCATTGATCCAAGGAATAAGTAAAACTTTTAGTTTATCTAAAATTAATTCTGAAACTTCACTATAAGTTGTAATATTTGAATATGTTTGTAGGAGAAGTTCGGGAGAGTTTACATTATTGGTATTCTTATAATAGCAATCATGATTACCAATAATCATATGAACGTCATAGTTTTTGAGTCTCTCAAATACAACTCTCTTTGACCACTCAAGACTTTGATAATCAATTGACTTGCGACTATCAAAGGCATCACCCATATGAACCACAGTTGTGATTCCTTGCTCCTCTAAGGTCGGAAAGAACACATCATCATAGAACTTCTCAAAGTAGTCGTGAAGGTGCTTAGAACCCTTTCTAGCACCATAATGAGTATCTGTAATGATTGCTATTTTCATTTGGAATGATGTGGAGTATGCTCTCTGTCCATTGGTTTAGAAGACACGACTGGATCACGAGAAAGGTTTTTAATAACAATGAATGCTTCTTTGTTACATTTGCGAGTGCCAATAGGAGATTGCCACTTCCTATTATACTCCTCACCAACATCAATACCAGAAACTTGAGTGCCAGCCATCTCAACGACAATATCGTCAGATGCTTCCCATCCATATTTGTCAAAGAGATCTTTGAGTTCATCAACTTGACGTAACTCAAGATATCGCGAATAATCTTTCATAATTTTTTATCGGTTACGATATTGAATGTTATCTTTGATAGAGTTATACTCAGAATTATTACCTGAAAGTTCATTGTTATCAATAACCATGACTTCATCAAATCCTGTGCGTTCAATAATTTTTGTTTTAATTTCTAATTGCTTTTTCTCCTTTTGAATTCTTCTCAGGAAAGCATAGTGAATAATTTGAGTAAAATATGCAAAGGGATTTTGAGATTTCTCTGGATTGAAATTATGAATATATTGAACACAATTTTCAATACCATCGGAAATCATATCCTCACGGAACATGTAATTCACAAAGTTGGGTTTATATGAAAGATGAGTTGCGATCTTTAAAAAACATTCACCAAGATAATTAGGAATTCTAGGTTTGCCTTCCCATGCTCCAGACTTTGGTGGAATTTTATCATACTTCTCAATAAATTTTTCTCTTGCAATACCAACTTTGGTGCGATAGACAATCATTGCCTCTAGCAACTCTTTGTTATTTACGTAATGTTCCGGTTTTTTCTTAGGCATAGCATTGAGTTTCCTCGCCTTTATTAATATGTTGATAACATTATAGCATACTTTTGAAGCTTGACAAGATTAGTAATTACATGTAGACTAGGTTTGTCCCCGTTAAAGATAAGTTCTAGCTAGCTATTATTCAGGTGATTGATTCTCTTGAATTTCTCTATTGAATATATCTTCTAGATCCTTTCTTGCTTTTTCCACAGAAGATATATATCCCATTTTAGTAGATGGTTTAGTGTGGAAACTATCTGTATTCTCAAGATCAATATTTTCATCACCAGATTCTTCAACAAAGTCATTATAAATTCCAATTAGTTTTTCATCATTACTTTCTGTCATTGTAATAATTTTATCAGATTTAATTATAAAAATATCTTCATCAGATAAATCAATCCATTGTTTTATCTTGACATGTATTCCTGATTTATGATGGATCAATTTCATAATTACAGGATTTTGGAGAATAATTGTTGGGTCCTCTTCATCTTCAATTGAAATGAGAGAAAATATTTCTTCTCCTGATACTAGTTTTATTATTGAATAGAATTCTTCACCCATTAGTTTTTTAGCGGTATGTTTACAATATCATAATTAAAATTTTCTTCGTTATAAATTTTAATTCTTTCAATCAAGTGATTTAATGTATAATTTTTTCTGGACTTGTAACTGATATCATCGGCAATATCATATAGAGTTGCTTTTGTTTTTTTATCCCCTTTTCTGAGGACTCTCCCTATTGACTGTAAATTTCTAATTCTTGACTTAGATGGAGAAGCAAAAATGACGTTATGAAGGTTTTTAATATTAATTCCTGTGGAGAAAGTTCCATAAGATGCTACAATAATTGCACCAGTTTCTTTTTCGGTAATCTCTCTAACTTTCTCTCTGTCCTGAGTGGCAACACCACCATGAACAAAAAAGACATGACGATTTTCAATCAAGTTACTACTATTTATTAATTCATATAGTGGTTGACCATGACCTTCAACTCTTGCAAAAAGTATTAGAGTATTTCCTTTTAGATCAAGTGCCAGATTTTTAATAAATTTATTTCTTCGTTCATGACCTATGATATACTTAACTTCATCCTCATAAGTTTCAAATTTATTCGGTAAGTGCTTCAGTAGAATTACATTAATGTCTAGTTTGGCCAAATGCCCTTTACTCATTAATTCGTCAGTTTTAATAATTTTATATGAAGGACCAAACAATCCTTCCAAAACCCACTTATGAGTTTGAGATCCATCAAGAGTTCCGGTAAATCCAAATCTATATTTGGCATCAGCAAGTTTTGTCATTATAGATATTAATGACTTACTTTTGAACTGATGTGCTTCATCTCCAATAACCACATTAAATCTAGAGAAATACTGTCTTGGCAATTTGTAGATGGACTGCCAAGTTGTTATGATTACTTGAGAATCAGTTTCTCTTTCTTTTCCGGCATAGATTTTGTGACAATATGAACCTACATTCCACCCATAATCTTCAAAATCTTTATACATCTGCTCTACTAGCGAAGTCGTCGGAACAACTATCAAGATATTTTGTTGCTTCTCAACATAGTATCTCACGAGAGAATATATCATCAAAGACTTTCCAGAAGCAGTTGGAGATATCAGCAACTTACGATTATGTCTTAAGGCGTCGTATACACCTTCTATCTGGTAGTCTCTAGGTTTATATTTTGATATTGCAGTTACATAATCTTTGACACCTTCTTTAGATATGCCATCATTAATTTCAAATGGCAATCCGTAATACTTATTATCCTTAAATTCGTAAGTGTATCCGTGATCTTTGCAGAATTGAACGATGCGATCTAAAAGACCAATATATATTTCCTTAGTCTGAATATTAAATAAACGAATTTTTCCATCCCAATATTTCTTCTTATACGATGGAGAAAATTGAGCACCAGGTACTTCAAATGTAAATTGATCTGCTAATTCGTAATGAATATGAATCTCAGAATCAACATGAAGATATACTTCATTCTTCTTTGATATAATCAAATGTGACATTCATCTAGATCAATATAAAAATATTTATAGACCTTAATTGAATCCAGATTGGAACTTATGCCATTCAATTGCGTTTTTAATTTGAAAGGTTCTATTGGAAACTGTTTTAATAATTTCTTCTAAAAACTTAAGTGTGGTATCATAATATCTAATTTTAAGATCAAACTTAGTTAATTTTTCATCTGCTTCAATATATCTTTGAATAGCATCTTTTTCTCTTACTTTATATGGAAATGGATCTTCGGCATACACTTCTGCTGGTGCTTTCCCGGTATAGTAATTATATCTTTCTAACTTTACTTTGTTGTAAGAGTCTCTTGCTCTTTCTCTCAACAGAGTAATTGTATTGTAGATGGTATAATATTTACAATGTAATTGAGGAATTTTTAAACTTTCATCGTGAAGATTGTCTGGATCAATGACCGAATCATTTTCCCACATTAATTGAATTTTATCAAGATCCATAATAAAAAAAATAATTGCTTACAACGGTGTTCTTCCGTCTGCTCCTAGTATATCATATATCGTATACTTAAATGTGACATCTGCCGTAAAATATTGGATGTCTGCTTCTGACGCATCAAATTCCAAAGATGAAAGAGAAACCGGAAACAAATCTCTAAATTTTACAATAGCAACATCTCTATAATTACTATTCAAAATATGAAGACTTGCATCACTAAACTGTTGATCTAGTGCTCCTTCACCCGAAATTTCATCAGTTGTTAAAGTTTTAAACTGTTGAGTAGTTTCTGGAAATCCAAGTCCAGTCAACCAGTTGTGCATCTTCATATAATTTTCAAGATTTTCATCAACTAAAAATCTCAAAGAAAAATCACCATAAGTTAATTTCTCTCCAGGGATATCAATGTCCTTGAGATATGTTGGTTGAATAGAATTCCCTAGTGTTATTTCAGGTATTCTTGCCGAGTTGCAGAAAAAAGAAACTTTGGGTTCTTTTGCTAAAGTAAATTTAAACCCAACAGGTGCTAAAAAATTCCTGTTTTGGATTTGATTGTCAAATGCTGTTGCCATTATTATCCTCCATTACCACCGCCACCATTTCCGCCACCGTTGCCTCCACCATTACCATTTCCACCATTGCCGTTACCATTGCCATTACTTTCGCTATCACTATTATCGTCTACTGAATGTCCGTTTTCTTTACGGAGATATCCGGCAGGACCCACCATCTTATATCCTTTTGGAATTTGCTTGCATTTTTTATCTGTATAACAATAGTATTGGCCTAAGGGACATCTCTTTGATGCTGCTTCCTCAATAAACTTATTAAAATCTTTCATTAGTCAATAATCAAAGAATACCACTGTTCACTCATACCCATGATGATATTATTTGCAGACTCTTCATCTTGAGCATAACCTTCATCAATCAAATGCTGCACAAGTGTAGCATGACGGTTTAGTGCTTCTTTATGCTCTCTTGGTGTAGATTTCATCTCAGGATTGCTTTTATCTATATTTAGACAAAAAAAGACCCCCTTGCGGAGGTCTGATGAACTTTGTGTATCCGATGGATCACATAAGGTTTTGAACCTTAACGCGACGATAGTAGCGGTTAGAGTTACGGGCGATAACACCAGGGTTATCAAGAGAAGCACCACGAGCAAAGGGATTGGCGACCATGCCGTAGCGAGTCTTGAATCCGATTTTGGGCTGGAAGGTGTTCTCGCCAACTGCACGAACCATCTGAAGAGGAACGTATGGGCAGTAGAATAGACCTGCGTCATAAGGTGAAGTACCCTTATAACCAACAACGTAGTACTGGTTAGCAGAAACGTTAGCAGCGTAAGGATCGATATAGACCTTATACTTGCCTTGAAGAACACCAGCAAAGGTGTTGCCGGAGTCATCAACGTTAAGATTAGCGTTGAGTGCAGGGGCGTAATCAAGAACACCTGCCATGGTGAGTGCAGAAGCAACGTCAGCAGAGCAGAGGATCATATTACCCTTTCCTCTACGAGTTTGCTGCGCGATAGCGTTAGCATCTCTTTCCATCTGGAAGATGAGACCCTTGAACTTCTCAACAGACCAACGTCCGTTAGAGTCAATGTCAAGGTCGAAAGTACCACCGGTTGCAACATTAGCCTGAGCACCAGGAACAGCAACGTTATAGATGGTTCTGATGACTTCGCGGTTGATTTCAGCAAGAATCTCTGTGGAGAGAATGTTTGCTAATTCCGCTTCGGCATTCAGACCATGAATTGCTTTCAAGTCCTGAGCGAGTTCAAGTGAATACTCAGCTTTCAGAGCGCGTGACTTGGCAGTAACGGTAACTTTCTCAATCGAGAAAGCCATCTCGTTGAACTCATTACTCGTGCCATCACCCAATGCTTCAGCATTCTGGGTGGACATTCCGTTACCTACGTTGTAGGTTTCCTGATCGCCAACTGCAGGGAATGTACCGTCAAGAGCACCAGGGTTGGTTCCCTTCTGGTTGGTAGTACCCAAACCAACAGCAACCTGAGTCATTCCGGCTGTGCGGTCGAAGTTGTTATTCTGACCAGAGAATGCAGAATCTGCTTCGTTGTAGAATGCCTCTTCGCCGCCTTGTCCGGCATAGCGAGAGCGCATTGCGAAGATCAGTCCAGTAGGACCGTTCATCGGTTGAACGCCAGCCAGGTCATAAGCGACCAGGTTAGGCATGGAGCGTCTGATCAGGGAGATCAGAACGGGGTCGAAATTACTGATTGCTCCAGTACCACCAGTAGTGGAGTTAGTAGGAGCTGCTTCTCCGAGGAATTGAGCTTCCTCTCTAAGCATTTTTTCTTGGTTCTCCAGAAGAACTGAGGTAACCATTCTCTTATGAGGATCTTGGATTTCTCCGAGACCGTCATGATTAAGGATTGGTGCCCACTTCTCCTGCAGTTGTTCGGCATTGAACATTTGCATTTGAATTTTGCCTCTTAAATTTTTTTGTTTTGTTTGTTTTTAATAATTTAAAAAATCACTTTTTCGAAACTCTATTCAGAGTCTGAAGATATGATTCCATCAGACCAGATACTTCTGGTTGATGTCCTCCCTCTGCACCTTCAGAAATATTTTCTGAATGGTTTCTTTGTGCGCTGGGGTTAGTAGAGAAATAAGAATCTCTCAACGTTGCCAGTTTTTCACGATAGTTAGATTCACTTTCAAACTCAACATTTTCAGCAAGAGAAGCGAGTTTTTCCTTTTGGGAGAGAGCAAGACCCTCTGATACGTCCGCAAGGATTACATCGGCAACCGATTCTGATAATCTTTTATTTAGAGCAACGTTCTTATTGATTTGCTCATTGAGTTTATCTTCCATTTCATCAAGTTTTTCTACCATACTATGAATTACATCATATTTTTCTTCAGGGATTGTTACATAATGATCTTCAAAAAGTCCTCTCATTCCAGTGAGGAATGATTCGGTCATTTCGGTCTTAAGACCGTGCTCAACTGCGAGTTGGTTTTCAGAAATCCACTCGTCAGCAACATATTCAAGATAAGCGTCGGTACGCTCGGAAAGTTCTGCCTTAACAGCAGCAACTTCCTCTACAAGAGATTTCTCATACTCGGACTTCATCTCTTCTTTGATTTCTGCAATCTTAGTTCTAATTGCTGCTTCAAAGATGGTGCGTGCCTTTTCTTGGAACTCTTCGGAAAGTTCTTCGCCAGAAATTAAAGCATTGATGTCTTCTTCAACATCAATTACTTCTTCTGATTCTTCAGTAGTTTCGGCAACAACTTCCTCTTCAGTGGTCTCTTCTTCGGAGACTACTTCTTCTTCGGTTGTTTCCTCTTCGGATACAATTTCTTGATCCTCTTCTACTTCTACTTCAGCTTCCTCTTCCTTCATGCCCTTTGCAGTTTCCGCAGGTTTAGCACCTTTGTTTACAACATCTCTGACTTGTTTTAGAGATGCACCAGGAGTGGCGAGTTTGTTAGAATCGTCATCGGGTCTAGAGTTTTCTGGGGTCGGCCCACCTAGATCCTCATACGTAGCAGGAGTACCACCTGTGGTTAACTTCTGCATTGGTTCTCCAGGCGCAGCGTTTTTAGTTACTACGTTTTCCATTTCTTGTAAATTGCTACCAACGGACATTTGATTAGACATGATTGTATTAATCTATATTTATTTATAATTTAAAGATTTGAGAGGAAATTATTAAATAATTCCAACTTATGTTCCTCAAGTCTTTTTTCAACGACAAGAGTATTAATTCTTTGTTGTGTTCTTTTTGCAAGTTGTTCGCGAAGAATTCCTCCTTCCCAAATCCACTCTTTTCCTTCCATAATTCCAGAAACAAAAGCATCGGGAGCAGAAGGGTCGGCAACGATATCAGCAGCAGTTGCCAACATGAAATCTTCGCCTACAACTTTGACACCATTAGTATCTTCTTTAATGGAACCAATACCACGAGAAGAGACGCCAAGCATCACACCTTCATCAAGAAGTGATTTTGCAATCTTACCCATCGGAGTATCAAGCAGTTGTGCTTTACCTACAAAATTATTTCCTTCCTGACGGAGAGAAACAATCTTATGGGAAACACGATCTAGATTGACGGTAGGACCATCGGGGTGTCCAAGTTCTCCAAGAGCACGTCCTTTATTGACGAATGATTCGTTATATCTTCCAACTTCTTTTGCAAGAGTTGAAACAGGATACATTCTTCCATTGCGATTCTTAATTTCGCCTTGGAGGAAAGTTCCCTCAATATACATCTTTTTACTAGAACCTTTGCCTTCGGTGACAAATTTGACGCTAGAAATTTCTTCCGTGATTAGTTTCATTAAGCTACTCCAGTGATTTGTACTTGCTGGACATATACCGCCGAAGCAGTTCCAACTGCTGCTACTTGGAAAACATCTCTCAGTTCACCTTCCTTAATAGTAACTGGTCCCTGAGCAGAAGTATCATGTGCAAGAGTCAATCTTGTGCTGAAGAATCCGGGATCACCATTAGAATTACTACTGAAAGAACCATTAAGAACTGAAAGAACTGTCAGTCCAATTCCGGCCGCGCTGATGCCGCCATTAATACCGGTAGGAACAATTCCAGTCAGTTGAACTTTATCTCCAACTTCGAATGGACTTCCAGTTCCTGCAGGAAAATCAATAATTGTAGTAGTGCCAGTTGTGACACCAACGACTTTTTGTGACCTTGGTCTTCCAATACTCAGTGTTGCTGAAGTACCTGTTGGAATATAATAGTCAAATCTTGAAGAAGTAGGATCAGTCCCAGTTACAACATGTGCATCTCCACCAAAAGCAGTTATTCTAACAGTATCGGTAAAATGAGTCATGATACCAGATGTTGCTGTTGTTGCAGAAGCAGCAAAAGATACTCCGCTTCCTACCGGTTTATGTGCCATTATTCTTGATCCTCAGATGATGATTGGTCTTCAGGTTCTACTTCACCGAACATAGAAGATGCAACTTCTGGTTTGAAACTATCAATCCTTTCAGTTGCTTTTGTGTATAAAAGATCTTTAATTTTATCACTAACTTCTGCTGCTGACGAATCAACAGCAATCAAATCTACAATTTCTTCCATAAAAATTAATATAAGTCCTATTCAGTTATTTATATCTCTGCTTTTTTAGTATCTTTTTGCATCTCTGCATCAGTGATACCACCATCAATTTCTGGTTCCATTGGGACATCGCCCATTGCTCCAATATCCCCACCTTCTGCAGGTAATGGTTCTCCTGTTATAGGATCAATAGCATTGGGGTCTGGAATAATTCCATCTTCAATTTCTTTTTGAATCTGTTCATCAATTTCAATAATTTC
>Ga0209535_1001515_pt1 | contig 15776 bp, 13 predicted proteins | sample LinPmetageLP28_FD_184041 | JGI IMG/M metagenome (GOLD analysis project Ga0209535, IMG submission 184041) | Marine viral communities from the Pacific Ocean - LP-28 (SPAdes) (version 2) | ecosystem: Environmental > Aquatic > Marine > Oceanic | place: Pacific Ocean | collected 2009-08-22 | reverse complement strand
TTTCTCCTATTTATTCAAAATTAGTTCCCTAACTTTGCAATTTCTCCTGTGTTTTTGATTCTCAATGGTATGTAAATGAATTCAACTGATTTGATCGGTTCAATTGCTATATCTACATACAGTTCGTTTCTGTCAATCCTTGTAGGTGTGTTGTTTGTGTCATCACAAACTACTAGGAAGTCAAACAATGCTCTCTGACCAACAAGCTCTAACAAGAATGATTCTATTGCACCCTTGATTTCATTTCTTGTTAATTCATCGTTTGGTTCGAAAATGAACGGTTTAGCAACTGCATCTAATTGTGTTCTTAGAAACACTGCCAATCTTGAAACGTTTATTCTGTCTAACGCCGAACTTGCTGATGTTTTAGTCAAGTTACCAAAGTTAACAATTCCTGCACCTGAGAAGAAAGTGATTGGATTCACTTTAACCTCATGCATTGAATCTCTCACTGACTCCGTAACAGATATTGTTTCAAATTCTCCAGACGCTGTGTCTATGTAACCAACTGCTGTGGCATTATCAACTACACCTCTTCTCGTTCCTGATGGTGCGAACCATGGGAAAGCAACGTTGTCATTGTTTGCTAGTGTTCTTAGCATCATGTGTGAAGATGGCACAACAATAGTTTTGCCTGTGTTGTCCGTTGTTTGTCCATGTGGATAAAACAGACCCAAGAAATCACTTGAGCTGATTAAACCGTCTTCGCCGTTGTCCAATGCACCCGCGTTGTTATTAGCCCAGTTTTGTATGTCAGTTGAAGTTCCTTCTAATCTAAATGGAGTGTCTCCAACTACAAACGCTGTGCTATTTCTGTCTGTGTTCAAATTTAATAAGTTTGATATTGCTTCTGGATAACCAGGACAAGCAAGTACGTTGAAGCCTCTTTGGTCTTCTCTTATTGCTTGGTTAGTGTCTATCTCAGATTTAATTTGTTCAACAACAACTTTTCTCTGTGCTTTTCTACCGAAAGAACCAGAGCCGTCTGCGTTGTTGCTTGACTTAGTCACCCATCTGTCCGGGAAGTAAGTAGACACAGATTCATTGCTTTGTCTGATGTTACCTAAACCTGCTGATCCGTTTCCTGGATATTTCGTAACTGTTATGTAATCGTTTTTGTATTCCTTAACATTGTAACCACTTCTTCTTGTATTCCAAAGCATGATACCCTGTGGGAAGTTTGCTGGATCTGGAGCATCTGGATCTAAGAAGCCATCGCTCAATAAGTCTTTAATTGAACTTGGTGATCCTGCGCCGCCTGTTGACAATGAATCTGCCTTGTCAGCAGTTGTGTGATATCTAGCATCTGCAAACACAATACCATCTTCAGTAGTCTGGTCTGCTTTGTCAACTAGTTCAAACGCCGCACCTGTTGTAGTAACTGCTACTTGGTTCGATGTGTTTGTTGAAGTCAACGTTGCTGATGTGTTGTATCTGTAAAGTTTTGGATAGTTTTCTAAATCACTTGTGTCAATCCACAAGTCATTAGTTACAAGTGCAGTACCGTCTGACTGTGTAGTCGGTGCTGTTGCACTAAACTGTGGACCATTTGGATCTGTTGATGAGTATGCTGTTGCATATCCAACAAAAGTAGTTCCGTTGTGTGCCATGATGTCTGCTTCGTCTGTTGAAGTGTGATACCATAAAGCGCCATCTGCCGGCTCTGCCGTTGGTGCACTTGTTGAAGCAGTGTAACTTAATCTCTTCCAGTTACTTGCCATGATACCTGTGTTAGCACTTGAGTCAATGCTGTCACCTGTTGGTAGGTCATACAAGTTGTCAATTAAAGTTGAACTGTTTGCAGTGAATGTTCCGTAACTGTGAGCCGTCGTTGCACTGAAACCTGCATCTGCTAATGGTGTTCCCAATGGGCCGTCAAACATTCTGAACTCACCGCCCAGTTTGTGTGTCATAGTGATTGCACCTGTAGTCAATTTACTTGCAGAAACGTTTGTTAAACCTGCACCGTTCACTGCCGCAATAAAGTCATCAGCACCAGTACCACCTAGTGTTACTGTGACTGCACTGTTTAATGCTTCTTGGTTCTTCACTGACTCTTGTATAACAAAAGTTTCGTTACTTGTAAAAGTAGGTGCAGTTGTGTTACTAGTAATTGTAGTAGTACCACCTTCGTATCTGAAGAATTGGAAATCCCCAACATTTGGAGTTGTATCTGCTGTATCTGCCGCAGTCATTGATTCCTCAGTTACGTTGAATTGTGCGTAAAGGTCACCAACGCTTAAACCAGTACCACCGTTTGCTGGATCAAGTTTGAAAATTGCTTGATGGTGGTTGGCATGTAATGGCGAACTCACTGTTGAGAAAGCCGCACTTGATGAGCTGTAAAGTTTTGCAACCAGGTTAGCACCCGAGTTTGCACTTGTAGTCTTAAACCACACTGAACCGTTGGGTCTGTCTTCACTTGCTGTAGCGTTATCCCAAGTTGGTCTTGAAGTGTGTGCCGCTTGTAGGAATTTAGGACCGTTGAAAGTTCCTGCTGTTATTCCTAATTCAGCCAGTACACCGTTTCCTTCTTCAAATCTAATTGTGTTTGCACCTGCTGTTGAGTCACCTAGTGCTTTACCGTTGTGGAATATTTCTAGGGCACTTGTTGTCGCGTTAAGACTTGCAGTCACGTTAGTGACGTTACTTCCAATTGCTGTAACAACATCTGATAATGCTGTTCCGCCAGGAGTAATTGATACACCGTTCATTACGAAACTGTTTCCACTTGTTACTGTGGTTCCTGAAGCAACAGTGATGATCGGTAATGCCGCATGCCAATCCGTTGAACCAACATGGTTCCAGGCATTACTTGCGTTCTTCTTGTAGATCTTGTTTGTAACGTGTGTTGTGTTAATTGCGTAATCTCCAATTACACCAATTGAAGTTTTTGGTGCACCAGTTGAAACACCGCCAACTAGATCACTAGTTGATGTAATAAGTGTAGGAGTAATTGTTGTGAATGTTTGATTAGTTTGTGACCACTCAAATAATCCATAACTGCTTGATGCAAGGTCAAACCAATATGTGCCATCTGCCGGGTCTGCTGTAGGTGCCGAGGCACTTCCAACTAATTCTGATGTGTTAACATTCGCTCTTAAGATGAATGCTCTGTTGGCAACTCCTAAGAAAGAGTAGGCCGCTTGTAAGCCATACTCATTCAGCTCATAACCGTTTAGGCTATTTCCTGAAGCGTCTGTGTAGAATTTTGGATCACCAAAAGTCTCTGTTAATTCTCTTTGTGAAGAAATTAGGAATGCAGTGTTGGCGTTTGCAGTTTGTGTTCCTGATGCCGTGGCGTCGCCTGCCCCTGTTTTCTTATCTTGTGCTGATGCTACTATGAATAGTGGTGTTGTACCCGCATCTGATGGTACATAAAAGCTCTCGTTTATTACTGAAACTTCTACTCCTGGTGATGTTAAAGCCATTTTTCGTATTCTCCTTGCAAGTTACGTATATACTAGAGTTATTTATTAGATCATACGGTTTTGTTGACATAATTTACCATTTTCGTGGTGCCTATATAGGGAACGTAAATAAGTGCATGAGATACGTAGACAGACCTTTATGCAATACCTGTAAGTCAAAGCCTAGAGCATATGCCTACAAACGTAATGGAAAGGTTTATTGGAGGAGTCAGTGTGATACTTGTATACGTAAAAAAGCAGGACAAAAAGTTGGAGGCGTGACGGCACTGCAAAGGTCAGGATACAAAAAACATAAAAAATGTGAACTCTGTGGTTTCAAAGCACATGACAAAGCACAACTGGATGTATTATTTGTTGACGGTAACTTAAGGAATATTGCGAATAATAATCTAAAAACTGTTTGCGCCAATTGCCAAAGGTTGGGAAGCACTCACAGACTGGGATGGCGTGTTGGTGATCTTGTTGCTGATGATTAATGCATCAATTTTAGCATACAAATCATCTTTGCCACTGTTATTTTCTATTGTAAAATCAAATTCTTGTTTGGCCCAAGCATATTCGGACGAATGTATGCCTTGTGGCTCTATGTTACCTTCTACGTAGTTCACGAACCATTCTGGATCTTGTCCTCTTTTTACACGAATAATTTTGCCACCGTGTGCCCTGATTTGAGTTACTTCATTAGGAAATCGAACATCTGCAATCACTGTTTTTTGTCCTTTGTATCTGCCCATGCAACTGTCTACCCAAATGGAGTCATACATTTGACCACGCATTACTTCTGTGCCAAAGTATTGTAACACCCATCTTGGAGTGATTGGTTTATTAAATTTTGCACTCCAGAATTTATCTGGTTGTTCACGCCAATGCCTGCTTGAATCTGTGTCGCCTTCCAGCATATCTCTGTCCCAGTTGAACATGGCCGCAACTGCGTCTTTCAAACTTTTAGCAAAACTATCTTTTTGATAACCGTGTTCTTCAACAAGCCTGTCAGAGACAGTGCCTTTCCCAGAACTTATTAAACCTACTAAACCTATCAGCATAAGGTTTATTATACTATTTTTTTAAACGTTTTTCAATCTCTTTTATTGCGGCTTTGACAGATTTAAGTATGGTAATTCTAAGGCTTTTCTTTTTTTGTTTCAATGCCCGGATACTTATTATTTCAAGTTCTTGTACAAGTTGTTCAAGTTCTTCTATAGTAAGGTCAGAATAATTTTTATAATTGGAGCGTTTCATTACAAGATATTTAAATGGAATTTTGTAACAATTAACCAATAACAAAACTGTGTGGAGTTCCACCTTCTTGAAAGTTTCCTATGTCTGATTCTAGTCTTTCAATTTCTGCTTGTCCTTCGGACTTTAATGCATCACCGTTAAGTGTTGTTCCGCCTTGTGGACCTGCTATGGTGTTGAACTTGCCTCTTGCTTCGCCTAACATGATCTTGGACACAGCAAGTGTGTAGTCTCTGATCCATGGTTTGGAGTAGATGTCCTTGAACAGTGTGATATCAGGTCTGAAATTATCCGTGTGCATAAGCACTGTCTCGTCATCTGCTCTGGGTCTTTGTGTTATAGTTAATTTTTTAGTTGCTACATCAAAATGAAACTGTATGAAACTTCCAAACATTTTTCCTATCATTTCTTGATATGAAGCAAATGCATAATAGGTGGCCAATCCACCAGTTGCACCAGCTCTTAAAAGGTAAGTGTTTGTGTAAGCCAAGTTGAAAGGTTCAAACAAAGTACCACCTTCTCCGCCTTCAGTCCTTGAACCTACAGTTCTTCTGTTTAAATTTCTTACATTGATGATCTCATCAGGAAGAATATATGAGTTCTGATTTTTCTTCAATTCGAGGAACGCATATGATTCTTCAACAGCGTTTGAGGATCTCTGTCTAAATTTGTTGACCGCTCTTTCCAGCGCCGTTTGATAGTGTTTTGGGTCTAATTCTACGTCGATCATCCCGTCACCGAGACTGTTCTTGACGTAATCAAATATTTCTTGTTGTCCTGTTTGTAGTTCTGACATACTCATATTTATAGCCTTTGCCTTAGCAATAAATATGTATGATATGCCAAGATTATCCATTTTTAAGCCTGAAAAGGGCAACGACTACAAATTCTTTGATCGCAACATCAAAGAGATGTTTCAAGTCGGCGGCACTGACCTGCACTTCCACAAGTACCTAGGTCCATACGATCAGGGCGACACAAACAAGGATGGTGCGGCATCTCCCACACAGCCTCAGTATTCAGGTGATAGCCTCAATGAGAGGACCATACAGGATCTATTGTTTCTAGAAAACAGAGATAGAAAATACGCCAGCGACATATACACCGTAAGGGGAATTTACAATGTTCAAGATGCAGATTTCAACCTATCGCAGTTTGGTATGTTTCTACAGAATGACACACTATTTCTAACAGTGCATCTAAACGATATTGTAGAAAGAATTGGTAGGAAACCGATGAGTGGTGATGTGATAGAATTTCCACACATGAAAGAAGATTATTCTCTAGATGAAAGTATACCAATAGCACTTAAAAGATACTACGTTGTAGAAGATGTCAATAGGGCCGCAGAAGGATTCTCAGCAACTTGGTGGCCACACTTGTTAAGATTGAAAATGAAAACATTAGTTGACGCACAGGAATTTAGGGATATAATAGGTGATGCTACAACAGAAAATTCAGTTGCAAGTTACATGTCGACTTTCAACAGAGAAAAAACTATTAATGATCAAGTGGTTGCACAGGCAGAGTCAGACGCTCCTAAGTCTGGATTTAATTATAAGCAATATTACGTTGCGCCTATAGACGAAAGAGGAAATATTAGAACAGAAAATGTTAACACAGAGGATCAAAGAGCAAGTAGCGATAACTCAGTCAATGCAGTTATAGATACACCAGCAAGTTCCCACTATGGATTCTATCTAGATGGTGACGGAGTTGCACCGAACGGAAATCCAGCAGGGTTTGGAATATCATTTCCAACATCAGGTATTGATCAAGGAGATTATTTCTTAAGGACAGATTTTTTACCAAACAGATTATTTAGATACGATGGTAACAGGTGGGTAAAAATTGAAGATTCTGTTAGAATAACTACAACGAACAATGATTCTAGGTCAAACTACAAGACATCTTTTGTCAATAATAGTAGTGAGGACACTATCAATGGGTTAACTACAAAACAAAGACAATCACTAACGGAAGCTCTAAAACCAAAGGCTGACAATTAATGCTACACTTTTACGAAGGACAGGTCAGAAAGTTTCTCACTCAATTCATTAGGATCTTGAGTAATTTTTCTGTGGAAACTGGTAGAGGCAAAGATGATTCTATTAGTTTAAGGGCAGTACCTGTTGTGTACGGAGACCCAACACGTCAGGTTGCAAACATCATAAGGAACAACAGTGAAAATGCATTAAACTATGCTCCTAAGATAGCCTGTTACGTTAGGGAATTAAATTATGACAGGGAAAGAATGCAAAATCCTTACCACATTGAAAAACAACACCTGAGAGAAAGAGATGTTGATAGTGACGGCAACTACACCAACCAGTTGGGTGCAGGGTACACAGTAGAAAAAGTTATGCCTTCGCCGTTTAGGTTAGAAGTTACAGCAGACATTTTTTCATCAAATACAGATCAAAAATTACAGATCATGGAACAAATATTGTACTTGTTCAACCCAGACTTCGAAATACAAAAGTCGGACAACTACATTGACTGGACAAGTTTAAGTTATGTAGAATTGACAGGTGTAACTTTCAGTTCGAGAACAATACCGGTTGGTGCAGAATCAGAGATAGATGTTGCATCCATGACATTTTCTATGCCCATATGGTTATCACCACCTGTCAAAGTAAAGAAACTAGGTGTAGTACAGAAAATTATTATGAGCATATACGACGACGACGGTGGCATAGCAAAAGGACTAATAGATGGTGAACTGGCCTCAAGAAGTTTTATAACACCAAACAACTTTGGTTTGCTAGTGACCGGAAATCAACTAAGGTTATTAGGAACCACAGGGGTAAATGTAAAGTCAGGCGGTGATGGTTTTCAAACAGGTGCAAATGAACCAAACAACTTCGATCCTTTCGAAACATTTGGTCCGCCAGTAAATTGGAGGGTACTGTTAGATCAATATGGAAAAGTCACAAATGGTACTTCTCAGATAAGATTAACACAGCCAAATGGAAATGAAATAATTGGGACAATCGCAACAACAACATTAGACGACACAATACTACTGTACACTATAGATGACGACACTATTCCTAGTAATTCTTTGACAGCAGTCAAGAAGATTATAAATCCTGCAACATTTGATCCAGGTACGCCTGCAAACGGCGATAGATATCTTGTTATCAACGACGTTGGGGATAGTACAGCAACTTACCAAAGTTCAACGTGGGGTGCTCTAGTAGCCAGTGTTGGTGATATCATTGAATACAATAGTTCAACATCTAAATGGAACATAGCCTTTGATGCCTCTAATCCTGACAGCACACAACATTATGTTACTAACCAAAATACCGGAATACAATACAGATTCAATGGTACAGAGTGGGTGAAATCATATGAAGGCGTTTACACACAAGGGAATTGGACCATTGTCCTAGATGGTGGTTTTGTGGCAAATGATGATGCTTCAGGCCAGGACGCAACAACTCCTTGATAAATTTCCAATAAATTAGTATAATAAGTTATGAATACAAATATCATTTGTTCTGGTGCATTGTTCTATTCTACATCTACGAAAAAATTTTTATTTTTACAAAGGACAGATAAAAAGACCCAAGGCATGTGGGGTTTGGTTGGCGGGAAATCTAAGTTTAGCGAGAGTGCCTTTGATGGGTTGAAACGGGAAATCGAGGAAGAAGTCGGTGACACACCAAAATTTAAAAAAGTTATCCCATTAGAAATGTTTACATCAAATGATGAAAAGTTTTTCTTCCACACTTATCTTATTGCAATTGAAAATGAATTTTTGCCAAAATTGAACACTGAGCACTCAGGCTACTGTTGGACTTCTTTTGAATGTTGGCCCAAGAATTTACACATGGGTTTAAGGAATACGCTTAACAATAAAAGTATCAAAGGCAAGTTACAGACTATATTAGATTTGATAACTTAATTAACCAGCACTAATTTTTACAGTACCGTTGTCGTTCCAGAGTTGACCTGCATTACTAGGGTCGCTTGTTGGCAATTCCGTTGCCATTACTTTTCCTGAATTGTTTATCATCAGTGTGCCGTTGTCGTCTGGTAGGTCTATGTTCCTTTTAGTAGTTGATGTACCTGATACGAAAGTTTTTTTGCCGTCTTCTGTTTGCCATACGAATGGAACATCACGGTGTGCGTAGATGGCATTGTTTGCAATGGTCAATAAGGGTTTGTGCTGTCCGTCTTTTCTGCCGATTATCTGTATTACGCTCTGGTCCTGGCCCTTCTTGTTGTCCTTGATGCTACCTTTGATCGAGCCTATTCTGATATTTTCTCCGGCATCGTTTTCACCTTGGAACTCTAACCAAGTATCTGCTTGTATCTCAATGTTGCCGCTTATTTTTACACCCATGCTTATATTTATTGTTTACAAGCAAAAAAAAAGGCGATCCGAAGACCGCCCTTTGATTCTACTAAAAAGTAAATTTATTTATTAGTGACTAACTCTTACTGCCGCTAATACTGATCCTTGACCAGCAGTAGTTTTAGTAGTCAGAGCTCTACCAATTACGTTGAATGCTGTGCATTCTGATTTTTGGGCCGCTTTAGCATAACCTGGGACTGATGCAGAAATAAGTCTGTCACCTTTGTTGACTGTACCTATAACTTTTACGTCTACTCTTCCTGTCATTGCCACGTACGGGTGAGTATCATTGTCACCTGCGGCGTCGTTCATTTTGAAAGCCGCTTGGTCTAAACTTGAGATGACACCAAACACTTCGTCTGATCCTTCCTCAGTAACCTTGCTTATTTCCTCTTCTCCGCCTAGTGCTACAACTGTTCCTGGTGCCAATACTTCGTCTGATGCAAATCTTTCAGCGACGTCAGAATACTGGGCCGCTGTTGCTGTGCCCTCTAGGTTCGCTAAAAGCGTTCCTACTGAAATGGTTATACCACCCGACTTGTCAGATGCTGTTTGAGTTGTTAAACCCATTGCGAATTTGTCTACTGACTCGTCAAAAATGATAGCCGCGTTGTTACCAGTTGAACCTCTCTCCATAATGATACCAATATCATTTGTTGACGCTGATATACCTGAGTTAAGTTCAATTATGTTATCTGCAATAGTTGTGTTTACAGAGCTGTTAGTTGTGGTCGTGCCGTTTACTGTTAAGTCACCTGTTACTACTAATGCACCCGACACAGTAGTTGCGCCTGTTACAGTTAAGTTCAATGCACCAGATGAAGTGATGGTTAAGTCTGTTCCGTCACCTTCGATCTTCTCACCTGCATCACCAAAAACTATTCCTCTTTCGTTGGCCATGTGTACATCAGAGGCAGTGGCTAGATTGATTTTACCGCCCGATGTGATTGTGAAATCGGTGTTGTCTGTTTCAATTTTTTCTCCACCGTCACCAAAAACTAAACCTACTGCATTTGGAATGTGTACATCTGTTGTTGCTGTCAAATTAATTTTAGCACCTGAAGTGACTGTTAGGTCTGTGCTGTCACCTTCTATCTTCTCACCTGTTCCGAAAGTTATTCCTACATCTGCTGGTATCACAACGTCAGTCCCTGCAGTCAAGTTGATTGCACCCGTGGCAGTGATTGTTGTAGCCGCTACCGCGAAGTCTGCCACTTCTGTTGCGTCTGCTGTGATCTCTACTTTACCTGTGCCTGAGTCAGTTACAGTAACGTTTGAGTTTGCCTGGGCAATTGAAGTAGTTGATAATGCACCTACTGTGTCATCTACATATTTTTTGTTGGCAAACTGTCCATCAGCACTTGGTGCCGCAGTTGCTCCGCCTGTGATTGTGTTGGCTGAGGCTGAAATAACGATATCACCTACTTCTAATCCGTTATTAACCCTAAAGTTTCGTGTTGTCATGGTTCCATATCTCCCGCATGATTGTTATTAATATAAAGTATTTATTAACTAGCGTGTAGTTTTATCATGTATGCACTCACTGTGGTGCTAGAACCACTGGTTGATGCAAGATTGATTGCCGCTTGTAGTTCTGTGTCGTCTTTGAACCCTGTGGTTATTTCTAATTGGTTGGTACCTTTTGTGCTAATGAATCCTGTACTGGTGTGGGTGACGTCGTTTGATCCAACTGCTACCATGATCTCGTTTATCCCATAATGTCCCTCTGTATCATTTTTACTTACTAAGAAATACACAGCACCGTTTGTTGTTTTTTCCTCTAAAGTGTCAAATTCAGTCGCCGCCGAAGTGATAGTAACCGGAGCAATTGCTTCTGCATTTGAAAAATTTCCAGCGTTAGCAGTCATGGTGTCTTTCAACATTAAAGCATGTACCGAGATCCTCAGGTTTGGTTCTAGTCCAGCCGCAGATATCACAACGTTATCGCCATCGATTGCCGCGGTAAGTACGGCCAGGTCATTTTCTCCTGTGTTTACCACATTTCCCTGTGAAACATATGCGGTTGTGCCGTCGTGTATAACAAATGCTTCAAATGAAGACACTTCTGTTTTCGAAGCGTTGTTTACAGACACAAACAATTTTGCTCCTCTGAAAGTTGCATGATCGAATGACACAAGAGATTCCGATGCTGAGTCAACATCAGCATTGATTGTTGTTATGATGTTTCCTGTTGTGCCTGCTTGGCTGTTGTCACCTAGCCCTATTTTATAGAACGACACGTTGGCGCCTAATGCATTCTGACTTACTGCCTTTAACCTAATGATGTTGTTAGAACTTTCGTAACTGTATGTGTTCATACTGCCTGTGCCTGTTTGAACACCACCATGGGCAACAAATGGACCTGTGTCGTTGTGTGATAAGTTAATTTTTTCAATGTTTACTAGGTCAAGATGATGGTCATTTGTTACTACATAGTACAGCACACTGTCTTGCCAAGTTTCGTTAAACGCATCTATTGTTCTTGCAGTGGTGGTGATACGTTTGTCAGTTACAACGATGGCACCAGTATCATCACTGGCTGACTCAGTAACTGTAGAAAAAGAAAGTGTTCCTGATCCATCTGTTATAAGTGCTTGTCCGTTTACTCCATCCGATGTTGGAAATAGTAATCCACTTAATGAAATTTTTCCCGAACCGTTTGCTGATATTTCTAAATTAGAATTGGAAGCGTTTGTTGAAATTGTGTTATCAGTAACCGTTACGCCATCTAATGTACTTGCTCCAGTAACCCCTAATGTAGTCGAAACTGTTGCCGCTCCTGTCACTGCAAGTGTTGAACCATTGAAACTTAAATTACCTTCTGCCGTGATTGCTGATGTGCCTGTTCCTGTTAGAACAGCATTATCAGTTAGACTTGAAGCACCCGTACCTCCGTCTGCAACTGGCACATCTGTACCACCTGCCCTGTAAACTAAGTTGCCTTCGATGTTCAGATCACCTGAACTTGCCCTCGTAATTGTTGTATCAGTGGCGTGTCCTAATTCGATTCCTGTAAATTGTGGACTGTCTCCAGTACCAACCCCGATTGATGTTCTTAATGTCGCTCCACTTTCTGCGACAGGATCAGTTGTGCCATCACCAACGATCATCTCACCATTTGCTAATACGGCCATGGCTGTAATTGCTCCTGTACCAGAACCTAATAACACCCCGCCATCAGTGAATGTACTTGCACCTGTTCCGCCATCTGCCACTGTCAGGTCTGTGATGCCTGTAATGGAACCACCTGTTATGGCGGCTGTTGTTGCTTCTATGGTTGCGACTTTTAGTTTTCCTGCTGAAACAGAGATACCGCCCGACTTGTTCCCTGCTGTTGCGGTTGTTGTTCCTAATATGAATTCATCTTCGGACTCATCCCATACGATCGCGGCATTGTCTCCTGTTGAACCTCTTTCGATAATGAATCCTGCATCGTTCAATGATTGTGAGATACCAGTGTTTAATTCAAGTATGTTGTCTGCTATAGTTGTGTTGGTTGTGGCTACTGTCGTTGTCTGGCCACTGACAGTCAAATCGCCTGAAACTGTTACTGCTCCTGTCACTGCTAACGTGCTACCGTCAAACGAAAGATTGCCTTCTGCTGTGATTGCCGATGTTCCGTTACCTGTCAACACTGCGTCTGCAGTCAGTGAACTCGCACCCGTGCCCCCATCTGCAACTGGCACATCTGTACCACCTGCTCTGTAAACTAAATTACCTTCGATGTTTAAATCACCGGAACTTGCTCTGGTAATTGTTGTATCTGTGGCGTGCCCTAATTCAATTCCTGTAAACTGAGGACTGTCTCCCGTACCTACTCCAATTGATGTCCTTAGTGTCGCTCCGCTTTCTGCAACTGGGTCTGTTGTGCCATCACCAACGATCATTTCTCCATCGGCTAATACGGCCATCGCCGTGATTGCACCTGTACCTGAGCCTAATAACACCCCACCGTCAGTGAATGTACTTGCACCTGTACCACCGTCTGCAACCACTAAGTCAGTGATGCCTGTAATGGAACCACCTGTGATTGCAACACTGGCATTTGTTAAAGTTCCTGTGACATCAAGATTTTCTGCTATAGTAATTTTTGTTGAATCTGAACTGTCTAGTGTTGTGCCATTTACTCTTATAGCACTGATCAACACATCTCCAGTGCCGCTTGGTTGAATGCTTATGTCAGCATTTGATCCATTAGACGAGATACTGTTTGTTGTTACTGCATTTATTGTAGCAGTGCCAGTAATTGTCGGTCCGCTTATTGTTGGTGTTGTTATAATTTTGTTTGTTAAAGTTTGCGAACCGGTTAGTGTTGTCACTGTTGAGTCAATAGCAAATGTTACGGCGTTTCCTGATCCGGATGTGTCGATACCAGTGCCTCCTGTGAATGTGATTGTTTCACTGTCTAAGTCTATCGACAATGCTCCACCTGAATCTGCTTGGAAGTCTAAGTCTTCCGCTGTTAGTTGTGTGTCAACATATGCTTTAATTGACTGCTGTGTGGCCAGTGAAGTTGCACTGTTACTGCCGAATCCGTCTTCGTCAAGTATGGTCGTGACTGTTGCACCACTTGTTCCTATCTTAAGATTTTCGAGTACTACGGTTCCTGTGCCCGATGCATTAATTTTGAAATCGTCATTGCTTCTGTTAGTAGAAATACCATTGTCACTTATCGTGATGTCGTTTAAAACAATACCACCTGTGCCTGATGTCTGAAGTGTAAGGTCCGCATTAGTGGGTGCTACTAAATTTGTGATCGAAAGGTCGCCCTCTGCTCCAAACTCTAAAGCATTACCTGCCGCATTTACTTTTATAATCTGTCCCGCTGAGCCAATAGTTGCTAGGCCTGTACCACCGTTGGATACTGGTATGGTGTCGCCTGACTGAAATTCTGCCATTCCAGTGGCTACATTAGATTCGTTGAATACTACTCGTACCGGTGTTTTATCCGCCATATATCACTCCCTCTGTGCTCCGCTTTCTTGTCGCCACGGAATGCATTCAGGTCCTTTGTATTGTAGGTATTTATTGCTAGAATTGGAATAATGTGATACCAGCGGCAACAGAAGCCAAAGTTGCACCATTTGATAAAGTAAACGTTTGATCAGCGTCTGTATAGACAGGAACTGTTTCAACAGTTGCGTTGAATTCTAATTCAAGATCTGCGTCTTTTGCCAATAACTGTGCGTCTGTAAAGTTAGAACTACCATCACTAACGAAAATTTTTACTGTTTGCACAGGCCTTAGTAAGGTCTTACTGGTTGCACCATTCAAAGCAATAGGGTTGCCTGCAACTTTGCTTCCTGCGGGAAGAATAGCACCAGAGGCCTGAATTTCAAGTTGTCCTGAACCATCCGATTTAATTGTCGCTCCGCCCAAGTCTATAGTTTCGGCTGACACATACAAGGTCTGCCATCTACGAGATTGACTACCTAGTTGGAAAACACCGTCCTGGCTGGGGATAAGGTTTCCGGCAATTTCGATGCCTGGGGTTGAATCTTCTGTTGATAGAGTAGTGCCTGCTACTCTGATTCCCTCTATGACAACGTTTCCGTTGCTTGAATTCAATGTAAGGTCTGCGTTACTGGGTGCGGCTATTGTTGAACCTATTACTGATAAATCTCCTACGTGTGTATCAGAAATGTGTGCATCAACATACGCTTTTATTGATTGTTGTGTTGCCAATGCTGTATCTGAATTACTACTCAAACCATCTTCGTCAAGTATTGTTGTCACACCTGCTCCTGAACCAATCTGGAAAGTATCATTTATAATAACCGATCCTGTACCTGATGTCTGCAAGGTCAGGTCTGCATTTGAAGGCGCTGACAAAGTTGATCCTATTGCACTGAGGTCTCCGATACTACCGCCACCTGCGTCAAGTCCGCCTGGAGTTATCCCATCTCCAAGTCTCAAACTTCCTGTGTCCACGTCCACCGCTAGGTAGCCGTCCTCCAAAACGTGTGTAGATAATGTGTAATCCTTGTATGATCCTACTAGTTTTCTGAATGGCATCTACACTCCTTAATTTTGGCCAGATAGTGTCTTTAATCTTTGTATGAATTCGCTTTCTGTTTTAGGTTCCTTGTTCTTCATTTCTTGTGGAACGCCTGGTTGGTCACCACCATTAATTGTTTCAGGTTGTTGTACCAACGGTGGATCTACCCTCACTTCTTGATCCGGCTCTGTCTCATCACTGTCCTGGTATATGTGATCAAATTGTGCTAGATCCTTGCCTGCCTCTTTTTTCTTTAATTCTAATTCTTGTTGCGGAGGGAACACCGCCGCCACTGTGTTTGGATCATCTGAAGCAACCTTGCCTGGGTTGTCGTTGTTTGTCGTATCTACAGGTTTTTCTTCTGTGTCAGTTGACACAGTTGCCTTCTTTGCACCCATCAATTGGTTCAGGAGTGCTTCGTCTTCTTTGTCAGGAATGGCCTTTATGTTGATGTCGATCTCTTTATATCTCATTTAATTCTAAGACGTTGCAACTGCACTGTTGTCATCAACGTAATTCCATCTGTTGTTTGCTGTTTCGTAGTAGCACAATTTATTTTTTGTCGCACCAGCACCGTCTGTTGTCAAGAAAGCGACCATACCCATAGCAGGACTTGATGGTAAATTTGCAAAAGCAACGGGTGTAAAAAGTAAACCGTTCTTTAGTGTGACTACCTCTGATGTTGGTTGTAGCGTGTATGCGCCTGATGTTCTAACTGTTTTTGCCATTTGCAACTATTTATGCG
>Ga0209535_1001512_pt1 | contig 15783 bp, 20 predicted proteins | sample LinPmetageLP28_FD_184041 | JGI IMG/M metagenome (GOLD analysis project Ga0209535, IMG submission 184041) | Marine viral communities from the Pacific Ocean - LP-28 (SPAdes) (version 2) | ecosystem: Environmental > Aquatic > Marine > Oceanic | place: Pacific Ocean | collected 2009-08-22 | reverse complement strand
CATCTTACCAGTCTTGTATGCTTTAGAAGAACCTGTTTTATATTTTTTATAAGGGACACCAGGATTTATAGCTTGTAAAGCTTTATCTTTATATACTTTCGCTACATCTCTTAATTCTTTCATTATAATGCTGCTGATGCTGAATAATTTTGCATTACCTCATCACTTGTTAATTCATCGTTATATGCTCTAAATAAATGATGGGAATTACTATCACCATTAATTGCAGCATCACCTAGGAATATCATAGGATTATCTAAATCACTTGTAACACTTACTGTTGCCGTATCTTCTTCTACTGCATTAACATATAATTTTAAAACAGAACCATTATAAGTAAGTACTACATGGTTATTAGCACTAGTTGTAATAGTGCCACTTAGTTGTGTTTCCGCTCCTCCTGGTGCAATATAATCCAATCTACCTCCACCTGTTTGTGTTAAAATAATCTTAGGATTACTTAATTCATCATTCTTACTAAGTTGGTTTATACTAAACAAAGTTTCTGGATTACCAGTTGGCACACCATACCATTCATATGAGAATGCTGCTGCAGTTGTATCTAAACTACCACTAACTTTTTGTGCATCATAAGTAACTAATCTAGATGTTGGATATGTATCTGAACTTGTATCATCATACAGTATTGGTACATCACCTAAATAATTTTGAGTTTGTAAAGTAACTGAACTACTTGGTAATGTTACAACAGAACCTGTACCTTGAGCAAATAATGAATTACTTGTATTTCTTATATCTGTTAATTTACTATTGTAAGGTGTTTTACCAAATGTTTTTGGATTACTAAAATCCCAATAGTTTACTAAATCTCCTTTTACATAATCTGTTTTTTGATATAGTGATGATGAACATAAGTTCATTGGTACTGCTACCATTACACAACCACTACCTGCAGGAGTACTAAAATAGGTAGAAGATGGACTATCAAATTGCAGGTGGCCAGCTGAGCCTCCTCCAAATGTCCAATTACTAGCTCCTTCTTCTCTTGTCAAAACAGTTGAATTACCACCGAATTCTGATGAAGTGTTTCCAACACCAGGTGTAGGTACAGGTGCATCACCAACTCCACCACCACCTGCTCTAAATATTGGAGCTGCATTACCTACAAAAACAGATAAACCAAAAGCTCCTGTAGAACCAGTAGCTATTAAAGCTGCTCCACTTCCTCCTGTTGCTGAACCTGATTGTGCATTTGGAATACCAGAAGAACCACCACTACCACCTGATATAGTTGAACCTTCACCTCCACCTCCAACTATATTATGTCCCCCACCAACAAATGATGAAGGTTGTCCATCTGCACCATTAGGGTCACACGCTGGTGCACCTAAACCACAAGTAAAACCATCTCCTCCATTACCTATTGTTGCTGTATAAGTTGAACCTGCTTTTAGTTCTAGTGATGAAGTTAAGAATACACCACCTCCTCCTCCACCATAACCAAAACCAGCGGATGCTTGTCTAGAATATGCAGAACCACCACCACCAACACACGCTACAATTGCGTGTTTTGTACTACCTGTTACGGCTACATCAAATGTTTCTGCTGAACCTGTTGCTCCTCCTAGTTGTATAGATGAGGTATATAAATTGATTTGCCATTCTACACCATTTATATTTTGGTATATTTGTGTGCTACCTGATTGGTTGAGTTCACAACAAGGTTGAAGTAGGTTTTCTCCTCCCATATGTGCAGTTGGTTGAAACTTCATATCTTATCTTTTATTTATCAAATGTTGTTTGTGCTACACCATATATTGCACTATCATCAAAAGATATAAAAGATAATAAATCATAAGATGAAGATATAGATGGTTCATATTCTAATCCAGAAGCAAATTTAACTTTACTTTCATCTAATGTTACATTTCTACCAGCTCCATCAATTTGAACCCTTAAACTTACAGTTTGACCTGGTTCAATATTTGTTGCAGTTAAGTGTGTATCTCCACTAGGTAAAGTAACAGTAAAGAAATTACCTTGTGATAAATCAATTGATGCGGTAGATGAAGCAATTGTTATGTTTGTTACATTACCATATACAGAGCCAGTAATTGTTTGCTCTGCTTTAAATACATTAGAACCAGTAGTTGCATAAGAACCAGTAAATAAACTTAAACCATCTATCTCTACTTGTAAAGATGCAGTTTCTGCTTCTAGTATATTGAATCTATTATCTATTGATGATGTTTCTAATTCTAAATTGTTTAATCTTATATCAGCTGATTGTGTATATAAGTTTAATGAAGTATTACCATTACTGGCAGTAAATGCATTGTAGAAACCATTTATAGTATCTTGTGATGCAGTATAGGTGTTAAATGAACCAGTACTAACAAAATCTTGTTGAAGTGATGAACTAAATGCTTCTTGTTCGTCTAATCTTAAATCAAATGATGCTGAATCTATAAAGTAAGATGAAGTAAAAGAATTTAAAGAAGTATTACCATTACTTGCAGTAAATGAATTATAAAAACCATTAAGGGTTTCTTGCGAACCAGTAAATGCTTCTAACGAATCTAATCTACTATCTTGTGAGCCTGTATCTGATTCTAACTGGTCTATTCTATTATCAAATGATGCTGAATCTGTATTATAAACTGATACATCTAATTTATTTGTTTCTAATGATGCAGTTGTAGCTTCTATATTAGTTAATCTATTATCAGTTGATGATGTATAAGAGTTATATCCACTATTAATATTTTCTTGTGATGCAGTAAAGTTTTCTAAATTACTTAATTGTGATGCTTGAGAACCACTATTAACTTCTAACTGGTCTAATCTATTATCTACCGATGCAGAGTATATTGTTACATTACCTATACCATTAACAGTAGAAGAACTTATCTCATTACTTACTGTAAGAGAGCCTGTGAACGATGAAGAACCTTCTACACCCAAAGTACCACTTACAATTACTTGTCCTATTAAATCTTGTCTATCAGTTTCTTCATCACCTAATACATTTGAACCACTTGAAAATATTACACTAGCTGATTCTTGTGTTACATGAAGTACTCTTGTATTAAGAGTATCAAAGTTTCCTATCGTAGCTTTAATATTACCACTTGCAGTTATATCACCTAATATATCAAGTGAACCTGTATGTGTGAATGAACCACTTATATCTACATTACCATTGAAATCAGCATTACCATCAACTTTAAAATTGTTTACAACTGTAAACTCTTTTGTTGTTGCGTTAATTCTTAATCCTAGATTATCACCTATACCATCTTGCAATTCTACATCACCACTTGCTGATGATAATGGCTCTAATGAATTGTCTAAATTAACAATCCCATAAAAGGATTGACTAATAAATAAGTTACTTAAATTACTCATATCGTTTCTTTATGTATGTATCCACTGTCTAAGTGCATCATCTATTTTATTATTATCATATCGTTCAGGTGTTGTTCCCCAAACTTTTGGTGATGTCCATAACTCACAAGCTTCACAAGTTTCGAAATCCTCGTAAGGTATTTCAAGTACAGGTAAGTTAAAAAAGTTATAATCATCTCTATCATTTATTTCTTCTTTTATTTCAAAACATCTTATATTATCATAAGATATTAAAAATCCTGTTGGAGAAGGTACATATTTTGTAGCAAATACTTGTCCTATTGAACCACTTGCTTCTAATACTGCATTAAACTCATCTCCTGTTTCACAATCTTCTATTTTAAAGTACGAACCGCTAGGTGGACTCAAAAAAAAAAGGCAACGATTTCTATCGTTGTGAACAGTTAGGTCAAATTCTGCTGACCACCCAACCAATCCATTGTTGAATCGGTCTGCGAATGGAACACAATTTATTGTGCCATTCACCTCCATTCCATAATTTCCTTTCTGTACATAGGATGTTAAATCATTTAGAATACTCATTGTGTTAGAATGAATATCTACCATATCACTAGTCCCATAGAAAGGTACTTCTTGTTTATTATCTTTTCTATTTGGTATATCATCATCATTTAAGATTTTTGATTTGTCAGCAACGATTAACTGGATTCTATAATCAGTTGTATTATTCGTAAAAGCTGCAGTCTGTATCATTACATTACCAATTGGATACTGAGGAAATTGTGTATTATCAAAAGAGAATATATCTCCTTGTGTTACCTTTGCAATACTTGGGTGATTCTTCATAATGTTTTTGAAGAAGTTTATCGTATTGTAATACAAAGAAAAGTTTACTCCACTATCCTTAGTAATTTGTTGAGGTGCTGTATTTTGTGATGATGTACTCATATCTTATAATTGTATTCCTCCAAAGTATTGATTAGATTGGTCAGGATATATTTGTGTTGCATCTCCAGTCGTTTCATTGTATTCAGGCACACTAGTATTGTTTGCTATCAACCAATCTTGTAATCTTGTTGAATAATAATCTGCATTATTTAAAGCTTTACTTAAAAGGTAATCTACTTCATTTTTAGATGGTGCAATACCAGTCTCACTTTGTTGTTTAACTGAACCAGCTGATTTAAAGGTTACAGAACTAAATGGAATATATTCTACACAAGCGTACCATATTAATGTTGGTTTTATATAATCTTCTACAAGTTCTTTATAAGAACCTGTAAATGCAGTTTCTGCTTCTACATCATCTTGTAGTTTATTGTATAGTACAGTACCAACTATGTTAAGTATATATTTTTCTTGAGCCGTTCTTATAAAAGGTAGAAGAGCATCAGCATCAATCGCTCCACCTAATGGTGTGTTCTTGATGATATCGTTTCGTGTTATTAATAATCCAAATGCCATAATCTTATTATTCTTTATAGTATGCATCAAAACCAAAATCACTTGGTCTTATTGGTTCATACTCTTCGTTAGGTTTTTCTTGTTCTAAACTTTCTTCTCCTTCTCCACCTTGTAAGTTATCATCTATCTCATCTTGTACTTCTTGTATTGTCTGGTCTGTATCATCTGCTGTATCTGAAAGGATTACAAGAGGTGTCAGTTGTTCAAAATATAAATCATTACAATCTATACCACCCACTCTAAATGCGTGGTACAGAGAGTTTAATATAAGGTTTTGGAAAGGGAATATAGTCATTGTTTGCATAATAGAATATGCAGTTTTCATTTCTTCTGCTGCTGAAGAGAATCCATTATTCGCAGTTCTGATTCCAAATAATAAAGGGGAAACAATTCTATGAGCTACGAGAATTCTATCTTGTGAGTATTCAGCAACATATTGATACTTCTCATGTAAGTTCTCCATGGGTAGTGTATCTATTGTAGGTTTATTTACTACATCATCATTAAACGATACCATAAAACGCCCAGCGTTACGAGTACCTGTAAATTTAGATTCTAATAAATTTTCTATTGTTTGTCTCTCTTCGGGTGCAGGAACTCCATTATTGAAATTAACCATAGCAACAGGCAAGAAACCGTTTTCTATATTGTTTAAGTGTAAGTTAGATAATTCTGCTTCACTAAATGAAAATTGTAATGCAGAAATCCAATCAGGTAAAGAATAGTAATATCTGTTAGGTTCGTATTCCTTAATATACATTACTTCTATTTCTTCGTTAGATGAACCAAAGACAGGTAAATATTTCTTATCTTTCTGTTTTCTATGGTCACTCCAATCTGAACAATAGTAGTATCCTTCTATTCTACCCATATCATATATCTTCTTTGCTCTTAAATTCTGAACAGGCATATGATATAGTTTTTGTATTTGTGTATGTGATTTATTCCAAATTACTTGGTATGCAGCATTACCATATAATTTTAAATCAAAAGCAATCTTTCTTAAATCTTCAGGTGGAACTACTTTATCTAGTTTTTGTTGTTTACCTTCTTCATTAGTAAAAAGACCTTTACCATAAATTAAATCTGCTACACCATCAACACAAGCTGCATTTGTTGTAGATGTATTATATGCTTCTGTTACTAAACCAAAGTAATCATCTTGGTCTAATATTCCAACAGGTACCCATTGGTATCTTGTCTTGATATCCTCTGTTACGATTGGAACATCTTGCCTTGATAGGTTTAAAACTGAAAATTGTTCTTGCTTTTTCATATTACAATATATTGATTATCTGTTGTGTTACTAATGAATTCTTCATTTTGAGTTATATACACCGTCTTATCATCATTATCTACTGATTGTGATGCATACACTTGCATAGTACCACTATATATACTACCTGATACTGAACCACTTAAATGTACAATGAATTCATCTCCTGTCTTTACATCACCCTCTAATGATTGTGAGAATGATAATATATTCTCATATGGGTTAAATGTATAAGAGCCACTTAAGTTATAGAATGATGAACTATAAGTCATCATATCTTCTAATATAAGTGTCATATCTTCTGAACCAGAATCAGAACCACTAATGATTACACTAGCAGTATCTTGTGTTCTAACTACGAATTCGTTACTTTGTGATATATAGTAAGATAGCATATCTAAACTTTTACTACTATAACAACTCAACATTAACTTATCATTATCTCATAATAGGACATAAAAAAACCTCTCACGAAGAGAGGTTTTCTTTATTTTAGTCTCAATAAGTAATTCTACTTACGAACCGTACACAATTGTTGGTTTATCAATGGCAGGTAATCCTGCGAATGCGTCATCAACGGTTGAACCACTTAAGAAAGCGGCTGGAAGTTTTTCTTCACCTGTGAAAGTAGCTGAATAACCATAAAGGTCTCCAAGTGCTCCACCTGTTTGAATAGTTCCTGCAGTTAAATCGTTTCCATGTACTTCTCCAGCTAATAATGTATCACCTGAATTAGTCCATACTAGGATTTGTGGTCTCCCATAAGCTAACAATTTAAGTTGAGTAGTCATCTCGTTAGTTAATTTTTTCAAATTAACAACTGTTTCTTGAGAGAAGAACGTAGTTCCATTTTCTCTTGAAGAGTTGACTGTCTCCGTATAAGTAGAAGTGCCCTTGAGTTCGTAGAAATATACAGTACTTCCAGATAGTGAATTTACTTCTCCAGATGCATTCTTACTGAATGAACCTGTCTCGTAGTTTATAAAATAAACTCCTTGTAATCCACCTACTGAATCTTTACATACTTCATTTCTTCCTGTGGTAATTAAACAACTCATAGTTTCTCCTTTTTATTAAATTAATTGTTAGACTTAAAATGCTCCGAAATAAACGATATCTTGTGCAATTCCAATTTGTGTTCCTGCAGTATATCTCATTATTACTCTATAATTCTGCGAACCATCTAGGTTTGCCATATCAAGTACTCTTACTTCGTTATGGTCAGATAATAATCCTGTTCCGAAGAATAGGTTAGATTTCTGTGCTGCAACGATTCTATCATCACTCATTCCTGGGCACATTACGATTTCTACACCTTGGAAGTTTGATGGTTTTTCACCAACGTTTAATTGGTTGTTGTAAGAGTTATTTGATAATGTTGAATTACCAGATAATGCTGATTGGTATGCTCTTGCGATTTTAGAACCAACGTAGATTACTAAATCTTCTTTACCATATACGGCAGAAGGGATAGTATCATATACTGCTGATAATGTTGCTAGTACATTTGATGAATCAACTGACCCACTAATTACTGCTCCATCACCATTAGTTCTTGCTGGTTGAACAGCTGAAGTTAATAGTGTTGCTGCAGATGCAGATAAGATAGGTTCAAACCCACCGAATTCTCCATTGTTTGCAGTTTCACCACTCCATATATCTTGTTCTGTTTTTTCAGCAACTTTACCACCTACATAAGATACTAAGAAATCATTAAAGTCTCTTGGTATTTCATCAAAGGCAGAAAATCCTAATTGTAAAGCATTCCAAGAATCAACGAATTCTTGTTTGCAAAGTGATAAGTTCACTTGTAACTCCTTTGGAGTTAAAATTTGTTCTGTGATAGATGTTGAACCAGATGTTACGAAGTCACACGATGCATCTTGTACAATTCCATCAAGGTCAACTTTCTGAATTACTTCTTTGAATTTTACATTTGGCTTAATAGTTACCAACTGATTATCAAGAGTCCTTGCAGAAAGTAGAGCTGCCGCGATATAACCGCTAGCTGCTTCACCTGCATACGTCGAAGTTATGCTAGGTTGTCCACTTGTTAAGTTTGTAATTTTTCTCATTTTTAATTTTGGTTTTTAATGTATTATTTATACATTTTTGAAAGTACAGAATTTCTATAATTCCCTACTTTAAAGTTATTGTTTTTCTTTTTGTTAAACATAGAAGCTTTTTCAACAGGAGCTCCATCTAATTTCTTAGATTCTAATTCTTTCTCCTCTTTGTTTTCTTCTTCCATCTTTTCTTCTTCTTTTTTGATTTCCTCAAAGTACTTTACAAGTTCTTCGATTCTTTCTTTCATTTCTTCAATCTTCTCTTCTTGTTCAGCTAATTTAGTAGTTAAGTTCACGATTTCGTCCGCATCCTTATCAACTACTTCTTCATTAACTTTAACGCCAGGTTCTGATTCAAGAGTTACTTGTTCGTTAACATCGGTGTTTGATTTACCGGTTTCTGGTAAAGCTTTAACATCTTCTGTTGAAACATCAGCCATTTCCTCTTCTTTTTTATCTTCTTCTTTCGCTTCGATTTCAACATTTTCTCTTTCTTTGATAATTCCACCTTCAGTAAAGATTTTGATTCTGTTAATGTTGTCAGATTCATCTCTTAACTCTAATAAGTGTTCACCATCAGGTGCTGGAGTTTTTGTTCCGTCTTCGTGGATAATTTCTACTTTTTCACCCACATCGAAAGTTGGAGATTCAACAAGAGTACCATCAGCTAATCTAGCTACTGTAAGTTTATCTTCTTTTTTATCTTCTTTTTCCAAAGATAAAAGAGTCATAATCTTACCTAATACTGTGTTTGAATTCATAATATTTCTCTTTTTTTAAATTAATAATTTGATATATATCTACTGATATAACAAAGTGTTATATATAAGTAGTTATTTTTTATTTCTTTTTGTTAAGTTCATTACACTCACAATCAGTATGTGGGTGTATAGTTCCTTCATAACAAGTTCCATCGTTGTTCTTAGGATATCCACAAGGACAGTGATATTGATAATATAATTCTTCGCTCATAATGTTATCCAAATATATTTGAAAAGTATGTTTCTACTGATGCAATATCTTGATATGAAGTTGCAACATCTGGTGGGTTTGTCCATATTGCTATACCTGCTACATCTACCTTACCATGTAAACTACCACCTGTTTGAAAATTGTAACAACCAATAGTATATCCTTGTCTAGTCGTTTGATACGATGAATAAGGACCTCTTGTAGCTACAACTGTATTGTTACTTTTATTAAAATAATTAGCACCATTAGGATTACTAGTTCCAATTGCTATTGTGTATATACCTTTACCAAGAGTATCATCTGATGCAGCTGTAGTACCACCTGGTGGATATCCCCACAATTCTGTTTGAGTATTACTTACAACTCTTTGTGCTCCTTCTACGAAATTAAATGGTGAAGGTAATCCAGTTAAACCATGTATAGCTCCCCAACCTCCACCATCACCATGAGGTGCTCCATACAAAGACATATACAGATTACCTGTATCAGTACCACCTAGGTTACTAAAAATCTTTCCCATACCTTGAGATGAACCATTAAAGGTAAGTGTATCTACATTATTAAATCCTGCATTAGAACCTGATACTGTTGGACCTAATGTAGCATCTTCAAGTACAGTAGCGTTTGCTTGTCCTTCCCATTCAATTACATTTGCACCTGATAAGGTTATACCTTGGTCAGCTCTCCAATAATCTACTAGTGTTCCGTTTAAAGTAGGAAAAACATCTCCTCCTCCTTCTGCTGCTGGTTCTTTTATAAACGCAAATGGTTGTACTCTCATATTTTAGTATGCATTTTCTAATTCTTTTACATTAGAAACAAATATTTGTTGTGTATTGTTAAATGTAATCATTGTTAATATATCTCTTGTACCTTGTTTTGCTGTTGGAGTATATAATGAACCTGTTGGTTGGAATATCTCAGGACAGAATTCAATTGAACCTGTACCTGTACCTGGTTGTTCTATCAATAGGTTTACTGTTTGTCCTTGTGCAACATTAGTTGGTATTATATGTGTTGTTGAACCACTTACAAGTGTTAATTCAAACATTGATGCTTCACTAAAATCAAGTGATGCAGTATTTGAACTAATTGTTATAGGGTCTGTTCTTAATTCTAATGATGAACTTATGATTGTTCTACCATTCATAATGGTTGCTCCATTCATTGAAGTAACCATATTACCATTACCAATAAGTAAAAATGTATTACTTGAATTTGTACCAAGATTAATTGTATTACCTCTTATCTCTGCAGTTGTAGTGCCATCACCATTATCAGTAGTTTGGAATCTTGCGATACCTGAACCTGCACCTCCATTTGCTCTTGTTAGAATTCTACTTCCTACACCATTAAGAGACAACTCAGAACCATAACTATATGATGTTGAGTTATAATATTCTATTGAAATGTAATCCATATATGGTTCTTGAAACGATGGATAATCCGCCATACCAAAGAATACTCTGTTATATGCAGTAGAGTTTATTTCAGCTCCACTAATATTAAAGAATGCTTTTTCTTGATTACTTCCTGGTGCTGCGAATGTTTGATTTATGTATCCATCTGAACCACTAACAAATTGTTTTTCGGTAAATAAGTTATTTACATTTGTTTTTGCATAAGAACCAGTATCATCAGCTAATCCATTTATTCTTATTCTATCTACTGATGCAGTTGATTCTAAATTACTTATCTCTATTGAGGATAAATTACTTGCTGATAAAGGACCTGATACATTAGTTGTTGAACCAAGTGTTATAGTTGTTCCATTATCAGATATATTAGAATCTACTAACTGTCTATGTACTGCTCCTTTTGGTAAAGAGTTATTACTTAAATTAGCTTCACTACCTAAACTACCAGTAGGACCTGTTAGTATGAATGAGGATTCTCCTCCTTCTTCTACTAATATCCAACTATCATTTAATCCGTCCCATTGTATTGATGCAGTTGCATTAGATGAACCACTATCATATACTTGTAATCCAGCATATCTTAATGTAGGTGTATCTGCATTTACTACTACAAATGCATCTCCAATTACTTTAGCTGAACCTGTTACTGTGTTTATTCTACCGAAAGAACCTGTACCACTTACTGATATGTTATCAAAGTTTTGTGTTCCACTAAATGTGTTGTCTTTGTTTATGTATGCTATATTAGGGTCAGTTACTACCGAAGAACTAATTGCATTAGAAGCAGAGGTTGCATTATCTGCTTGTTCAGCGTGTGATGCTGATGTTGCATTCTGTGCTTGTGATGCAGATGTAGCGGAATCAGCTAATAAAGAAGAATCTGCTCGTGATGAAGATACTGCATATGATGAAGATACTACATTGTTTATTGTATTAGTAAATGTAGTTCCATCTCCTTTGGTATATGTTATTGTTGCATCTACTACTGAAGCAGTTACTAGTAATGATGCAGTAGATGGTAATGCATCAGGTATACTTACATCAAAGGTACTAGCATCTCCTTTTGTAAATGTCATTAATCTCGTTCCATTATCAAAAGATGCTGTTGCTACTAAAGAACCAGTACTACCTGCAAGGAAAGAACCACTATCTTGGTTAGCTACCATTGAATCAATCATATCTGAATTGAAATCTCTTAATTTTTCTGGTGTAATAAACTGAGAGTTATTGTTAGGAAAATTACTAGAATTCTCCGTCCTTAATTGTGATTTATTTTTACTGCTCATTGTGTTAATTTATTATTTGTATGTCAAATCCATCAGAGAACCCTCTTGAGAATGCTCCTGGTCTCGTTATTACAGATTCTGTCTTTCCTATACCTTGATTCTGTAAGTATCCATCACAACACTTAACATCGTAAGTATTTGAATCAAGACAAAGACAACCTCTTCTAGAATTCTTGGGTGAAGAGTTACTAACTGTTGGACCTATATATATTCCTGTTGCTCTTCTTTTTCTTAAACTTCGAGAATATGACATAATTGTTTTATTACTATAACAAACTATATACTAATTATATTGGTGGTGGGTTTTTATTTAATCTTTTTCATTGCTTGTCTGTGTAACAAGTTATCTAATTGAGCTTTATCTACTCTATAACATAAGTTTAACAAGCATTCTTCTAACGGTCTTTGTGTTACCTCATCAAACTTTAACAAATCATCATTAGCTAAGACAACAATCGATTGATAAGCTCCCCACTTTCTACTAAAATTTTCTTGGTGTGCTGATTCACTTCCGGGTCCTCCAACGCTTGCTCCCTCAAAGATTTCAGGGTATCTTTCGTTAATTCCTTCAAGATACGATTGAAGAAAAAAAAACAACCAAAATGAATGTCCATTGAAACGTCTAACCATTGATTGGCTTGTTCATCATCAAATCCTTTGTAAGGTTCTATACTATATAGAGCACCTCTTTCTTTTATTACAGGTCTGTATAAGATACTCATTATGTTTTTCCAATTCCTATCTATAAGAAGTGATTGAGATTTACTAATATCTAAATAAGCACCATAAGCCATTTTAGATAAGTTAGGTTCAAATCCATACTTGACACCATTTATTGTTACAAACCTTTGTAATTCAAAATCTGTCTTATTTAAGAATAAAGATAAATCTTTGTTTATCTTATTTAGAGTTTCACTATCTAATGAGTTAGCTATCTTTGGTGTAATACCACAAAGGTTATATAATAAGAATGCATTCTGTGCCTGTTCATCATCTTTGTATTGCTCCATATCATTCTCTATCTGTATATACTTACTTAATGATATTGCTGAATAATTCTTGGGTACTGTTATCTCTATTTGTTTTTTCATTTGTTTATTGGTTTATCTTGGAATTCTTGTGTTACTTCGTGAAACTTAACTGATGCTGGTAAAAAGTTAGGTACATTCTTTTCTTCTTCTACTTCTATATCAATAGTATCTGATTCTAATTTTAAACTTTGTATCTCTATGTTCTTATGTCCTACCATTGATTTTAATTTAAGAATATCTGCTCTTAACTTTTGTAATTGAGAATCTCTTAACTTAATCTCTGCATTTAAATCTTCTATCTTTTGTTTTTGATTGTGTGCTAAAGTAGCAACTTGTTCAAGATGAGTAAAGATTTCGTATTTATTCTTATCCTTATATTCTTCAGGTAGTTTAACCTCTATTATCTTTGCCATGTTTTCTTAAATTTTGTACCTGTTTCATTATTGTTTGATATCGTGTAATAGCATACTTGTCTTGTCCTTTACTAAATAAAGTAAGATTAGCCTGTGCTTCTTCTAATAACTGAGTTATTACTTCTTCTCTGTTCATTACTTAAATGATAATGTATATTTACCTTTGTTCTGTTGTTTGATACTTAATCTACTCATTGCTAAATATCTTAGTGCATCTATACAATGGTCATTAAATCCTTGTGGCTTATCAAGAACAATACCATTCTTATCTGTCATATACTCATATCCATATAGTTCGTCTATCAAGTGTGTTGATTTACTATCTACTACAATACCAAAGTTTTGTAGAACACCGATTCCAAATTTTATACTATCAGGTCCTTTCTTGACAGGTTTAATATTAAAACCAGAGCGATAGATTTCTTCTATCAATCGTGGCTCTGCACTATCAGCCCATATCTCTGTTTTACCGATGTTTAAAGACTCTAACCTTCTTGTTATATCAGTTGTTGTTAAACCTCTCTCATACATCAACTCTCGTACATACAACATATCGTGGTGTTTATGTACTGCAATCAAAGTTGTTGGGTCTTGTGAAAAACCAAAGTCCATTCCATATCCTACTAACTCGTGTGTAGGAAAGTTTTCAAGTATCTGAAAGTTTTGGAATACTGCCTTATCGTTAGGAGCATATTCACCAAGACCGTATATCTTATAATACTTTGGGTTTTTTAATTCTAATGATTCTATCTCCTTAATCATTACATCATTCAAGTAAGGATTATCTTTGTATGTAGTCCTAAATGTTTCTACATCGTCCATATTCCTTAACCAATGGTAAGGTGAAACAGTTGGGTTGAATGCTAATATAATCTCACCTGTTGTTCTAATAGATAATTGAAAGTAACTTTCTTCGTGTTGCTCTGATGCTTCATCTATAAATAAAATATTTGATTTAACACCTCTTAATTTCTCTGCATCATCTGTATTAACAAAACTAATTAATGCTCCATTAGAGAAAGAGTAAACCCTATCAGAGATATTATATGATTCATTACTCCATATACCTAACTCTTGCATTATCTCTTTGAAATCTTTTATTACACTTCTTTTAAGTGAAGGTACAGTTCTTCTTACTATGGTAATGTTCTGCGGTTCTTGTAGAGCTTTTACTATAAGGTATTGTAAGATTGCATAAGTTTTACCTGACCTAGTACCACCTATGTGTTGTGTTATTCTTTTATTAGCTGATAAAAGATTATCAAATGTAAGTGTGGTATTAACTGTCAATTCCATCGTTCTTGTTTATGTTGATGTTAATAGATTGTATCTTCTGCTCTATCTCTCCTTTTAACTCTACCCTTGATTGTTTAGGCAAGTGAAACTCTAATAGTTTCAATGCTATATCTACTGCACCTTTAGGGTCTTTCTTCATTAGTTCTTCTAATAGTTGAGGAAGATTATCTAATACTTTATTTGTACCACGAGCAACAGATAGTTTCATCATCTCGGTTGAACGATTGATAGCTCCTTTAGGTCTCCCTTTACTTAACTTGTTTCCTTTTACGAACGGCATCTATGTTTATCTATGTTATTTATACTACTATAACAAACAAAGTTAATTCTGTTATATATACTTATATATTTAGTCTTTTGTTTTTAAAATTATGTCTGCCTTCATATCCCATATCGTGTAGTAAATCCTCTAACTCTTCTGCTTCACTTCTATCTTTTGTTTTATAAAGTATTCTGTGATTAGTACAATCTCTGTTATGTTCTGTTTTATGCTGACTAAATCTATGTTTAATATAATCTGTTACACCAACATAGTTATAATCTTCTAATAAGTAAACTCTGTGGTAACCATCTTTTTTATTTTTGTAATATTCTTTATAATATTTCTTTTGTTCTTCTTTGTTATCTAAATAATATTGTTTTTGGTAAGATTTTGTCCATTCTTCACATCTTTTCTTGTTTGCTTCAACCTTTTCTGGATTTATAGCCTTCCATTCCTTTTGATAAGTTCGTAAATGTTCTCTATTATTATCTGCCCATTCTTTATTACGAGCGTTAACCTTTTCCTTGTTTTTTAAATAATACTCTTTGTATTTCTTTTTAAGTTTTTCTTTATTTTTAGCTCTATATTCTTTCATATAAGCTTTCTGGTCAAATTTCTTACTCATCTTTTGTTTTTAAGTCCTCTAACTTCTGATTGTGTATAGCTACTTGCTTAGCTCTTCGTCTCTTTACGGAAGGTTTAGTGTATTGTTTCCTATCTTTTAATTCATATAGGTGTTCACTATCTTTTACTTTACGTTTAAACTTACTTAAGGCTTTCTGTATGTTATTGTTTCGCACCTTTACCGAAACTTTTTTTGGTCTTTTACTCATTGTATATATTTATATATTATTCTATTGGAAAGAATAAGTTTTTTTACCTCTAGCTTTTCTTTCTTGTATTAACTTATCATTGTCTGACATTATATCCCACATAAACTTTTGGAAATTACCATTAGGCTTCATCAAT
>Ga0209535_1001511_pt1 | contig 15786 bp, 15 predicted proteins | sample LinPmetageLP28_FD_184041 | JGI IMG/M metagenome (GOLD analysis project Ga0209535, IMG submission 184041) | Marine viral communities from the Pacific Ocean - LP-28 (SPAdes) (version 2) | ecosystem: Environmental > Aquatic > Marine > Oceanic | place: Pacific Ocean | collected 2009-08-22 | reverse complement strand
CACGTTGAATAAAAGCCGAAATTGGTAAGCGATAGAAGATAGCGCCGTTCTCCATAATGGCATGAAATAAAATCGCCCTGCCTCCCATAGATGTGATCCCAAAGACGATACAATCTTCAACTTCTCCATGATGTTTTTTACAATCATATAAATATTCTCTTTTAATTTGTGCATATGTTGCCGGTATGTTTGCGTTGAGGTAAGACATTATTTAATTTCACCCCAGTTAGCTCCTTGCTCATAGTCTACCTTATTTGGTACTTGTAATTCAACTGCTGATTCCATAATTTCTATAATTTGTTCTGCTTTTTTAGGTGATTCAATTGATATATCAACTTCATCGTGAATTTGTATATGAGGTATTATACCATTTTTATATAATGCTACCATACTTTTCTTTGTCATATCTGCTGCAGATCCTTGTATTAATTTGTTTAAAGCTTTGTAAGTAAATGCACGTTTTAATGGTTCATCATATTCTTTTCTAGCTTGTTCTAGTGGTAATGGTTTAAAAACTCCAAACTGTACAGGTTGCCATAAATCAAAATGACATGCACGGCCACCTAAAGTTCTAATCTTACCTCTGTCATTTGCTTTACGAGATACATTATCCATAAGTTTTTTTACAAAAGGAGCTTTAGAATGATATTGTCTTATAAGTTTTTCTGCTGATTCTTTCATTAAACCTAGTTCAGCCATTAATTTATTTTTACCCATACCATACATTAAACCTAAATTAATAGTCTTGGCTTGTTTACGTTCTATACCTGCCATGTCTGCAACAACCTGGTGAAAATCTGCATCACCTTTATTATATGCATCTACAATTTCATCTACACCTTCTAAATTTTGTAGTTTAGCATAATGTACTAAAATTCTAGGCTCTTGTTGTGAATAATCAAATGATCCCCATACATGTTTTTCTTCTGGAATAAATATAGATCTAATCATAGGACCAAGTTCAGGATGTCTTGCAGGAATTTGTTGTAAGTTTGGATTACTCATAGAGAATCTACCTGTTACAGTTCCACCTGCATCTGATCTTATTTGATTTATATCTGCATGTATTCTTCCATCAACAGAATGTTTAGTTATTGAATCTATAAAGGTACTGTGAGCTTTGTTTAACTCTCTTGCTTCAGCTATAGCTTGTGGTAATTCATGTGGGTGATTTTGTAAAAAGTTTTTAGTAAAACTTGGTTCATTACTTTTAGCTGTTCTATCATAGGGAAGTTTAAGATTATCAAAAGCTTTTGCTATTGATCTAGCTGCCATAATTTCTACATGAACACCAGTTAATTTTTTTATTTTTTTTAATATTATGTCTTCTCTTTTAATTAAATTTTGTTTAATATTTTGTGCTTTTTCTAAATCAACTCTTACTCCTTTAAATCTCATATCTACTAAACAAGGAAACAAATCTGTTTCCAAAGTAAATACATCCATAAGTTCTTGATTATATAATTCTACCTTTAATCTTTGCCAAAGTTTAAGTGTAGATTCCGCATCGCGCTCCGCGTACTGTCCAACAAACATCGCGGGCATTCTCCACATATCAGCTTTAGGATCTAATCCATATTCTTTTGCAGCTTCAACTAAAACTTTTTCATCTTTACCAATACCAACATAATGTTTTGCTAAACCATTTAATGCATAAGACATTCTGTTTTCATCTATTAAACTTGCAGCTATCATAGTGTCCACAATGGGTCCTTTAATAGTAAGTCCTGCTGACCTTAACCAGCAAACATCATACATCGCATTATGAAAGATAAAGGTAGTAGTTTCTTGATTTAGTATATCTTGTAGCCATTCTAACACCAATTTTTTATCCATATTACCACCACCCTCATGTCCTATCGGAAAATAGCCTGACCATCCCTCTACGGCCACCGCAACGCCTGCTATGTGTCCTCTTTTGGTAACATTACCTGATCCCAACTGTTTTAAATGTGGATCATTAGTTTCTAAATCTATAGCTATTTCTTTATGTCCTCTTAAATCTTTTAATTCTTCTGGCATTACCCACTCTGTTTCTGGAGTAAACAAAGGCATCTGTGTATTTCTCATTCGTAATCCCTTTCGATTATCATATCAATATAGTGTTTAGCTTTAAGAAGGTCCTCTTTCCCACCCTTATTTTTCGCTCTCACTATATATTTTATAGCGTTGCCTTCCGCAAAAAGCAACTTATTTTTGTTTATAAACTCTGCTGGTTGAATAACATAATATTGATAATGTGATCCACCTACTTGCCTAGTTAACGATTTTTTTCTTTTCATCTTCATACTCCTTTATTGTTTCTTCTGTTGGATGATATACATCCACATGACAATAACATTCAGGACAATGTAAATTAGTCACAATATTATATATTTCTCCTTCTTCTAAATCATGGTCGCCACCCCATATTAATTCAGCGTTACAGTGCCAGCACTTCATAGTATATAAGCCCTATCAAATTTTTTAGGATCTACAATATGTAACGCAGTTTTAGCTCTAGTAACTCCTGTATAGAATAATCTATGTAATTCATCAGGATCACTACTCATTGTTTCCATAGCTGCACCAGTTAAATCTTGTAGTAATAAAACATTCTCGGCTTCTCCTCCTTTTGCTCCGTGTATTGTTGACATAATGATACGCGGATTTTTGTTTATCATCTCACCATTCGCCCGCATATTACGAATGTAGTTCTCTGTAATATTATCTAGTCCTTCAAAAGCCTCATACCAAACACTATCAGTTACTAAACCGTGTTCAGCTCTACAGTCTCTAATTAAATATTTTGAGTCAGAATGTAATGTTTTACCTTTTTGAAATCCAGGTAATACATGTGATCCTAAATAACTATAAATATTTTTTATTTCTAAAGTATTTAACTGACTACCTTTTCTCCAATGTTCCCAATTATTTAAAGCCAATAATAAATTTAAAGATACAGAATTTATATTTCTATGTTGAAAATACCATCCTTGTAATTCACATAAATCTTTTGCATCATCTAAAAAATAATGTGCGGAAGACAAAACTAACCAATTACCTTTAGACATATCAACTTGTGTTATATCGGAATATCTTTTTAATAATCCTATTTCAGATCTAGGTTTATAATCTTTATCAAATCTGTTTTGAACTTTAGCTATAATGTTTTGTGATAATTCATGGATAGGTCCACCTGGAATACGATAAGATTGATCTAATACTTCCACACCATCTACTTCTTCTTTTAATGCTATGAAGTGGTCTACATCAGCTCCAGCCCATTTAAATATAGCTTGGTCATCATCTCCTGCTATATAAGTTTTCTTTGCATTGACCCATAATGAACGAACCATGTCCCACTGTATTAAAGATAAGTCTTGAGCTTCATCTATAAATAATACATCAAACTTTGGTTTATCTTTTTTAAGTATGTAATCTTCTAATAAGTCTGTAAAATCTTTTAACCCTTTTTCTTTTTTAAATTTTTTAAGTTCTTGGTCTAATAAAAATAAAATGTTTCTTTCTACATCTAATATGTTTTGTCTAGAATCATAATATTCTAGTAAATCTACTCTCTTAACTCTAGCTGTATTTATAATAGTTAAGTATTCATTGTTAGAATTAAACGTACCATCTTCATCTGAATACTTTGCAGTCTTAATAGGTATGCCACATTTTTGCCCAAATTCTTTATAGTCTTCTTGCTTCATCATTTTTTCTTTACTCATTCCTAAACTTCTAAAAGCTAAAGCATGTAAAGTTTTAAAGTTTTCTAAATCTGTATCAACATCTAAAGAAAATTTAACAGCTGCTCTTTCCGCTGCTTCCTTTGCTGCTTTCTTTGTAAAAGAAAAGTAACCTATTTGTTTAGGTCTTACTCCTTGTTGTATAAATTTATCTACTAAATTTAATAACGTTGTTGTCTTGCCCGTTCCCGGTGGGCCTAGTATTATTGTTTTCATATTTTTTTAATCTCCTTTCTGCTATTTTTAGTTTTAAAGTTTTTGTTTCTAGTTGTTCTTGTAAGTCTTTTATAATCATTCTAAACTGCAAATGCCAATTTACTGATATTTTCATTAAAAATCATCCTGTTGATATTGTGTATTAGAAACAGATGCTTCTATTTTTTTCATTGTTTTAATCTTAACTACTCTTGGTTGTTGAGATTTAATTCTTAATCTTGTTTCTTCTATAAATATATCTTCTAATCTTTTTAATAAATTACCTGTTTTAATTTTATCCATCTCCCAATTATTCTTTTTACAAAATGCATAAAAATCTTCTAATCTAAAATAAGTAAACTCTCCTTCTGTAAAAGGAAGTTTATTAAATATATCATCTAAAGTTCTTGCTGATTGTCTATTGGTTGTCCAATCTTGTAATAGTCCTGTAATTTCATTAATAGGATCTAAAGATTGTAATGGTTCTATTTGTTGTAAATTTTGCATCATTGGTTTTAAAAATAATTCTTTCCAATCTTTTGCTTTTGGCACAGGTACAACTAAATTAGCTTGATCTAAACATGCTAATGCAAATAAAGGTGAACTATATAATTGTTCTGTTTTTAATTCGATCCGCGATTCTCCAACATCTAAAAACCATTGCGGTGGATTTGATGTGTACTTCGTTAAGTTACCCAAAATAGGCATTTCTTCTTCACCAAAACCTACACCAAATCTTTTAGTTCTACATAAACCTGATTGACATACAGAGTTTATAGGTGCGTCTTTACATCTATATTTATCATAACCTTTTCTATTTATAGATTTAATTAATTGTTGGACTTCACTATTACTTAAAGCTGGATCCATATATTTTATATTAGCTTTTACAATTTCATCTTCCCAAGTATCTGGGTTTGCTTGTTTGTAATAGACTGCAATATTAAATAATGCATTATTCCTTGACCCCTCACCAAAACCTGTTGATGCCAACTTGTTAAGACAAGGAGGTCCTAAAGGAAAAGCTTCTTCTATTTTGTTTTCCTTAATTTTAATTTTTTCGACTTCTTCTTTACTGCAGCTGTAAACATCATAGAGCTTATAAAATTCCTCAAGTGTACAACCGGAGCCATTATCGTTGATAGCATATCGTAGTCCTTTCATTTGATTGTGGTAAGGTAGATTTAAAAAATTACCAGTGTCACCACGTTCCACTAGAATTTCTGTTTGTTTAGGAAAGATCTCTGATCCTTCATATCCTAAAGCAATTGACATTTTTTTAAGTGTACTCTGCATGAGAGATGCAGATATAAATTCTGTAGTAAATAAAAATACGTGAGCACCGCCTGATTTAGAACGGCAAACTATTAAGGGGAGATTAAGATTTCGTATGCTTTGAATGAGCTTGCTGTGATCAAAATTATATTCATCGATATCAATGCAACCCCACCTACACGTATTATCTTCTGTAATAGGGATAATTCCGAGAGCCGGACCTTCTCCCTGTAAATGCTTCTCCCACAAATCATCGCTAACATTCTTTCTGACAATGAATGCCTTACCTTTTTGTTTCGTGCCATTGGATGCACGATCTCCTTTTTGATATTGTCCATATGCAATTTTTAATCCTTCAAATATATTTTTGAACTTCATATAATTTATTCTTCCTTCTATGTAAAGGGGGACTATTAATCCCCCTCTTCACTAACTAAAACGGTGTTGCCGCTCCAGTTGCCTTCTCTTCCACATCTGCTTTTGTTTGCACGTTACCTTTAGAAGCACTAGAATTAAATTCTTTAGACGCTAGGTATAAAGATTTATCCGCTTGCCCCATGATTCTGTCCATCGTTACAACCCAACCATACCAAGAACCTTTGTCGTTCTTTTGTAGATTTGATTGAAGATTGTAAACAACCCCATGCATAGGTGGAATAGCAAATCCACCTTTACCATCGTCAATTTGAACGGACTTCATCATTGAATTCCATTTTTTACTGACGCTTAATTGTGTTGATTTCATTGTAATCAACGCAGGTGTATAAGCACCTGATTTTGTTTCAACCATAACATAGTAAGAAGCTGTCTCTTCTAAATAGTTACCATTAGGTAATCTAATTTTAGATCCATCTCTCTTACCAGTTGCGATTACCGGACTGCCTGGTGCGTGTACAGCCACAGGAGCACCTGGACCATCACCTCTATCAGACCATTCTGGATAATCTTTCTTATAGTAACAAGGAATAACCTTGATACCTTTTTTACCATCGAACATTTCGCTGGTAACAGTATTATAAATCATGCCTGGTTTAGCACCATCTATATACTTCGCATCACCATCAGTTACCTGTGGTGATAGTTGTCCTAGGATTCTTACAAACGGTAACGCCATATCTTCTTGCGTCATGTTTTCAAAACCTTTGGACAGATCATTTCCGAATAACGAAACTGATCCATTTGTTTTAGCTTTTATTTCATTAGCCATTATACATCCTCCATTTATTTTTTCCGACTGATTTTTGTCTTGTCTTTAATCCATAGACTAAAAACATCAGAAGGCATGTCAAGGCCGGCCTTAACACGCTCCTGGTATAGGGCAGTTAAAGTATTCCAAGCCACATCAGATTTCTGTTGTGGTTGAAAACCATTATCTGCCGCAAGGTCCAACAATTGTTTCGCCTTGTCATCTTCTCCACGACCAAAACTTACTGAAACATTGTTTTTAACAATATCTCCTAACCCTTGATCTCGAAGCCATTGAAGAGCTTGTTCCCTTTTTAAATCATCTTTGGGAATAGTTGCTCTGTATTCTGTTTTAACTTTAACGCTAGATCCATCTGCTAACTTAATTTCATTAAGTCCTTGTTCTTTGAGTAATTCTGGAATTACTTCTGAACTGATTACATCTGCCTCTTGTTTTTTAGATTTTAATTTATCTTCTAGCTCTGCAATTTCATCTTCTTTATCTTTAAGAAGTTTACACTGCGTAGCTATATCTGTTATCTCAATGTTATCTAAAAGATCTTTTGTATCTTTTAACATCATTTTATTCATCTCACTCATAGTTATCCTTTCTGATATAGATCGAAATTTATAGGATAGTATTTAGCCTCTCGTCGATCCCATTTCAAGAGGTTAAATTTTCCGTTTGTTTTATCACAAACGATTGCACAAGATATTCCTATAATAGCAGGATCTCCTGTGAGCAATACATAGTCTTGTTCTCTAAAGTCTCTTAAGTTCTTTTGCATTTTAAATACAAATGGACTTGATGAAAATATTATCTGTGAATCTGGGCCATAATTAGGCAAACAAATTACCAGATAGCCAAAATTAGATGCACCTAAAATATTTATATTAGAAGGTGGATGTTGTAATACATAGACAAATTTTTCGTCAGGATTTTTTTTATGAAACTCTAAAAAATCTGCGAGTGAATTTGGTTTGTATAATTCAAAAATTTTATTCTTCATTCTATTATTCTCTTGACACAAGATATAAAGATAATTATATAGATGTCAAGTAGAAAGAAGAAAATATATGAAATATAAATTTAAGACAAAGCCATACAAGCATCAGCTGACGGCATTAGAAAAATCAGTTGATAAAAAAGAATACGGATACTTTATGGAAATGGGTACCGGTAAATCTAAAGTGTTAGTTGATAATATGGCTATCCTTTATGATAAAGGAAAAATAAATGGGGCATTGATTATAGCTCCAAAAGGAGTTTATACCAACTGGTTTTCTCAAGAAATTCCTATACATTTAGCTAGTCACATAAAACCCAAAATGGTACTATGGACTGCTTCAACATCTAAAACAAAGGAAAAAGAATATCAAACTTTATTTGAAACAGGTTTTGACCTACATGTCCTTATCATGAATGTTGAGGCATTTTCGACTAAAAAAGGTGTTGAGTTTGCATATAAATTCTTAAGAAGTCATAAAACTATTATGGCTGTAGATGAATCTACAACTATTAAAAACCCTTCAGCTAAAAGAACAAAGTCTATATTAATGTTAGGTAAGCAGGCAAAGTATAGAAGAATACTTACAGGTTCTCCTGTGACAAAAAGTCCTTTAGATTTATATAGTCAATGTGCTTTTTTAAATGAAGACTTATTAGATCATGGATCTTTTTATTCTTTTAGAAATAGATACGCTCATATGATAGAAAGAAATTTTGGTGGTAGAAGAGTACAGATTGTAGGTAGTTATCAAAGACTTGACGAATTAGAAGAGATATTAAAAAAGTTTTCTTATAGAGTTCAAAAATCAGAATGTTTAGATTTACCTAAAAAGATTTTTATAAATAGAACTATAGAATTAACTAAAGAACAAAACGAAGCTTATGCTACAATGAAGTCCGCGGCCCTCGCTTCTCTAAAAGGTAAGATGGCTACAGCTCCTCATGTATTAACACAACTGATGCGTTTACATCAAATCACTTGTGGTCATTTAAAATCTGATGATGGTACAATAACTAATTTCAAACATAGACGTATAGAAGAACTTATTGATGTTATGAATGAGATGGAAGGTAAAGTTATTATATGGGCTAACTATGTTCATGATATAAATGAAATTACTAAAGCGCTAGAAAATGAATACGGTGAAGGATCAGTTGTTCAATATTATGGTAAAGTATCTTCAGAAGATAGACAAAGAGCTATTAAAGAATTTCAAGATCCTGATTCACCAGTTAAATATTTTATAGGTAATACTCAAACCGGTGGTTATGGTATTACATTAACAGCTGCAAGCAATGTAATTTATTATTCTAATAGTTATGATCTTGAGAAAAGATTACAATCAGAAGATAGAGCCCATAGAATAGGTCAAACTAAATCTGTAACTTATGTAGATTTAATTGCAGAAAAAACTGTTGATGAAAAAATAATAAAAGCTTTACGTAAGAAAATTAATATTGCAACTACAGTCATGGGTGATACAGTCCAAGACTGGATATGAAACCTATAATGATTACATTGATGTATTTAACTTTTGGTGGAGACATCAAGCTAGATACTTTTGAAATACATACAACTTGTAGTAGTTGGTTTAGTACAAATGTAGCACAAATAGAGAATAAAAAGATAACACTGTTTAGTAGTAGAACTTACCATGTGTATAAAGATAAAAGAGTTATTGGTTATGTTTGTGGAGGACACGAACCACAATGAATCCTAAAGATCAACTAATCCTGTTTCTCTGTTTAAATATTTATATTCTATTTTATGTATATCAAAATCTTTCATAATTTTTTTACATATATCTGTAGGATCAAAATCACCACAACTATAAACATCTAATTGCATTAATGCAGGTTTAGGTTCATCCCAAATGTGCATAGCGATATGTGATGTTTCTATAATAGCGACAGCAGTAATACCTCTGTTACCAGGCATAGTACAATACTTAACATATGGACCCATAAAGACTTTCATTTTGATAGATTCTATAAAACCCATCATCCAATCTTTTAACCATTCTTCATCTGTTGGTGGTTTACTTGCTTCCGCGCGTATAATTAAATGTTTGTGAACAAGTAAACTGTTTTTCATACGCTAGATCTCTTCGTATTGAGTTTTACCTGCATCATTACGAAAAGCACGTAAGGTTTGTTTTCGGTTACCCTCTTCACTGTAAGAAAAATGTAACCATCCGCTTGCCGGATCTCCTGTGTAAAATTCTAAAATTCCTTGGTCAAATTCTGTGTTGTCTACGATCCAGTTAAATACTTCCATGTTATCATGACCATGACATTCAAAGTCTGCTGCTTCACCTCGACAATGCTGGGATTTTCTACTACTGCCGATTTTTTCGCTGAGATTTTCAGAACGATATCCACTTGAAATCATTACTGGTCCAAACTGATCTCTTACGGGTTGCAATACATTTTCGCAAAGCAATTTCAAATTTTCTATGTGCTCGTCTGTAGGCATATTAGAAATGCCATGACGCTCCGCTGTCTGCGATTTGATGAGCTCTGACAAAGAAAAATTAGAACTTAACTTCATGTCATTACCTTATCCAAAACAAAGATGACTGCTGTTCCCGCAACAGTTAAAAGAACCCAATAGAACTTGTCTATCTTACCGCCCAATTTTTCTACATCTTCATGTACGTGGGATAAATTCTTTTTGACTCCTGATATGTGACCATATAGGGATAAAATATGTTCTCTTGTTGTTTTAGGTTTTAAACTCATAATTAATTATTAAATAGTTTATCAATTTTATCTAATTGTTGATCTTGATTTAATTCTGTAAATGGAACACTTACATTACTTTGTCCTACAAATCCAGAAGCATTAGCAACATTAGGAGGAATTTCACCTACCGGTCCTAAATTTGGTTTTGGTAAATTATCAAATGGATTTTTTATATTTGGAATATTTTCATTACTTAAAGAATATTCACTTAAAGAAGCTCTTAATTCTTCTATAGAATCCATAACATAATCTATTGGATTTTGAATTCCTAATTCATCAGCTATTTCTTGAAAACCAATTAAACTTCCTTTACTTATTTTCATAGGTCTAAATGTACCATCAGATAAATATGCAAAGCTAGGACCACCTATTCTTTCTCCAACTTCAGTGTATAATTGTTCTTCAGTTAAACCTAAAGTTTCAGCAGCTTTAATATCATTTGACATAGTTTTTTGAACTTTATATAAAGCTTGATTAGCATTAATATAAGCATCAAAAATTTCTTTAGGTGTAACAGGACCTCCTTTTAATACTTCTCTTGTAAATAAAGCTTTTGAATTTCTGCTTCCTCTAGAATAATCAGCAACTTTATATTTAATAGATTTAGCAGGATCAATTTCAACTGCTCTTGCTCCTATAATACCAGCTAATTCATTACCAAATTCATATTCTTTACCAGTTTTTTTATCAAATCTTCCTATATCATCATCAGGTTTTAATGATATTCCAATTCTTTGTAATTGCCTCCAGTTAAGAGGAGCCTGTGCTTTAACTAAATGAGCTAAACTATTATAAATTTGAGTGCCAGCAGAAGCATTTTCATTATAAACTCTAAATCCATCTCTTGTTTCTCCACCTCTCATATAAATATCTGCTAATGCTTCTGTCCAAATAGATTCTGAAATAAATGGATCAGCTAATTCTTTAGTAGATTCAAATAAACCTAAAATAAAATCATCCATTATACCATCTTTATCTTGTTCACCTGCTTGAACTTTATTAATTACAGTTTGAATAGGTCTAGTTAAAGTGTCATATGCATTCATGTGAGAAAAATCTATATATTTAAATTTACCATCTTCACCTTTTAAAGGTATTATTGTAGAATTTTTAGACCATTTTGGAACATATCTTTTAATAGCTTCTAGTTCATCCCTACTAATATCATATAATGCTTGACCTGCTGATACAGCGGCATAAGGAATAACGCTGGTAGTAACACCCATTCCTAATAATCTAGTAAGACCAATATTTCTTAAAGGGTTAACAGTATTTTTACCTACTTTTACAGAATAAAATATTTCATCCAATCCTCTTTGAACAATATTTGTTCCTGTTCTCATAATCTCTGCTGGGAAAGATACAAAGTTTCCTACAGGATATTGTCTTAAACCTTTTACAAAATCAGAAACGTAAGCATAGTTTGGAATATTATTTCTTACAATTGAAGCAGCTTCATCGGATACAGTTTCTCTATTAAACTTAACTGTTTTTCCAGCCATATTTACAAAATTATCTCCTTGAGCAATTCCTGCTTTGTTATATGCAGCAAATAATCTATCTTGTTCTTTATAGTAAGAAAATATTTTCCAAAAATCATCTTCAGCTGTGTATGCATCTTGAGCAAATCTTTTTATTCTAGATAATCCTTTTGCTAATTTGTTAAATGCTTTTATAGATCCCAGAGTAGAACCAAAATCTATATCTTTTAATAAAGCTTTTAAATCAGCTAATTGAACTTGAGAATTTACTACACCTTTTTTTAATAACTCTTGATAAATTTCATTTCCTTCTTTACTTCTAGGTCCTAATTGTAATGCTCTTAATGCTTTTCTAGCTGCTCCTTCACCTGGTCCTATAAAAGGAATAATACCATTAGCTGTTGCAAAAGCACCCGCACTTAAAAAGTTACGCATATGTGTAAAAGGAGAAAGAATTGTTTTAGCCATTTGTGAAGTAGCTTTTGGATACAAAATAGCATTTGCATAAAGTCTTCCTGCAAATCCACTTTCAGGACCAACTATATTTTTATTTACATTATATATTGCATCTGCATTTCCATTTAATGTCCACTTACCTGTTAAGGGATTAATACTTGCAACATCAACAAGCACTTCATCTTTTCCTTTTCTTTTTAAATATGCACTTATAGATTCTCCAGGTCTTCTATCAATTCCTGATTCAAAATCATCAATTAAAGTTCTAGTACTTGGTTTTCTTAATGTTTGATTAGCATTTTCTTCCCAAACTGATTTACCTGTTTTAGGATCAAGTTCTCCTTTTAATAACATTCTTTCTTTACTTCTGTCTGTTAAAGGATTTATTTGTTCTAAACCTTCTTCGCCTCTACCTGACACTGTTCCTACTCTTCGATAATCTCCGGTTTTAGCTCCAGTTGCTTTTATTAATTCTTCTTCGGTATCAAAAAAAGTTTGAATAGGAGCTTTAGCAGAAGCTTCTTCTGCCGACATACCTTGTTTCATTAACTCATTTATTTTTACTGTTCTTGCTACTTTAATATCGTTGGAATTTGAAAGTAAATTTCTATAAAATTCATCTCTTCTAATAACAGTAGATAACATATTAGTACCATTTAAAATAGTAGACATTGCACTTTCATCTTTTCCTAAAAGTCTTTTAGCTAATGCTTGTGTTTCTGGTGTTAATTGTTTTAATTGTTTATTGGGATATTTAGCAGCTTTAGATACAAAAGATTTATCTACAAAATAATTAGGTATTCTAAATAATACATTACCTTTATTTGATAAAGGTATTTTTCTATCTATAAAAGCTGATTGATAAATATCTCCTACTATTTTTTTAGCTTCTTGATTAGATAACTTAACTGGTGTTGGTAAGTTTGCAGCTATATTTTTAATATTCTTTTCTTCTTGTTTTATTAATTCTTTTACAGGTCCTACATTATCGGCTAATTTTATAGGATTATTTTTAAATACTTGATATCCACTATCTAATCTTTCTTCTAATGTTTGAGGTAATAATTTTTTCCATCTTTCAAATACAGACTTCGCTACTTTTTTTCCTCCTTTTTTAGGTTTTAGAATATCTAAAGATCTTCCTTCAATAGAAAGTAAATCTCCCCAACCTTCTCTCATATCTTCCAATGTTTCTATAAAAGCTTTTTGTTCTGGTTTTGAAATTGTTTTTCCAAATTTTTTAGCTTCTTGATTAATTAATTTAATTGATTTAGCAGCTTCGTTTGGAGTAATTTTAGGAAGAACAACTCTTAAAACTTCTTCTGTATCAGCATCTTTAATAGCTTTTTTAATAGCATCTTTTTCGGACATTCCTTCTTTAGTAAATTTATTTTTTAATCTGTTAAAACTTTCTGCGTTAGGAATAAATTCACCAGTTTTTGGATTAACTGCTTTTGTTTTTCCAAATACAATACTTCCTTCATCAAGTCCCGATACTAAAGTTTTGTTTAATTGTTTGGCTATTGCAGTTTGAGAACTAGCAGCTTTCCCAGAAAAAATATTTGCTCTATCTAAAAAAGGTATTACGGAATCTATTTGATCGTCTAATTTAAATGCAATATTTTGTGCTTTATTTAAATCTCCATCAAGCATTCCTTTGAAGGCCATTTCATCTGTAAAGTATTGTGGATTTTTTCCACTACGTGGTCTTAATCTTTGTGATACATAATCTAAAGCTCTTCCCATTTTGTCTTGAGCAACTCTTCCCGCTTTACTAGAATCAGCTAATTTTTTTACACCAGAACCCGCTAAACTTAATATTCCTGTAAAAGCTGCACCTTCTATTCCAAGTTTTAATCTATTATATAATTCTCTGCTTGGATCATAATCTTTTCCTCTTTCTAATTTAGTAGGACCTACATCAAATAAATCTCCAAAGGTACCTACCTTATCAGGATCAGAAACAAAAATAGCTTCCGCAGCACCACTGGCTAAACCTGTTGCACCTAATTGTAACGCCTGACCTTTTCTATTAAGTTGTGCTAGTCTACCAGCATCTTTTATTTTTTGTCCTTTTCTTAAACCTTCTAAAATAGGTAAACCGTCTGCATCTAATAGTTTAAAATAATTTCCTGATTTTTTTGCAGCGAGTGCACCTTTAGTTGCAGTGCTTGCTATTTTACCTGCAACACCTACAGGTATTGCTAAATTAGTTAAAATTTCACTTATTTTTCCTGCAGTAGTTGCTTCCGCATATTCATCAAATGGATTTATATCTGCAAAAAACTTTTCTACTTTCTCTGCTGTGTTTGAATCTGTTCCTAAATCTATTAAGTTAGCACCAATAGAAACAAAACCTTCTGGTATTTTAAATAAACCTGAACCTATACCTGCAAAAAAAGAACCTAAACCACTTACTCCTACTTCTGTGCCAAAAAGTTGAGCAGTATCTTTTTTACTTTTAGTTGTGTTTTCAGAAGATAATTCAGGAAACAAATTATTTACTTGATCATTTAAATCAGCCATTTGCCCTCCTATGCAATATTATAAATTCTAACTGGTTCGCCTTTTAAATTTATTTCTACAATACTTTTAATTGTTTTATCTGCTCCAGTAGTTTGATCTTTTATTGTTGCTGTAACAACATAAGTATCTCCTGGTTTTGCTGTTTTTAATTTTTCGTTTAAATTTTCTTTAGTAACTATTCCTTTAAAATTATAATTTTTACCTGTTATAGGAGATGTTGCTGCTTGTATACCTACTGATAGTTCTTTAGGATTTAACATACCACTTTTGTTTGAAAGCAATAAAGATTTAGGTAAACTTACACTTTCTCCAGCTTCAATTTGATAATCTATTTTTGATTTCATTAATTCAATATTTGCTTTATCTCTTTTTGATTGAGCTTTATTTTTAAGCATAAATGTTGCTGCAGCTGTTTCAATTTTTTCTGCTCTACCGGGACCTGCTTTTGATTCAGCATCCATTAATTCTGCAAAACCTTCCTTTACATCTCCTGTTTTTAAAAAGGCAGCAGAAGTTCTAGCAAGAGTATCACCTAAATCTCTTCTAAATGCTTTTTTATATCCAAGCGTATCTTTAATTTCTTCTAATGTTAATTCTTCATTAGCTGTATTTTGATTTTCTAAAATAGAACCAGTACTTAATAGCTTTTCTTTAACTTTAGGTTTTGCTGTACCAGTTTCATAAATCTCCATTTTTTCTCTTTCAGCTATTGAATCCTGTCTGGTATCTTCACTTTTAGCATCTTTTTCTAATGCTTTTTGTTGGTCACTTAAAATAGGAGGAACTAAAAAATCTTCAAAAGCAACAGCTTTAATGTCTCCGTCATCATTTCCTACTTCTTGTTGAATTAACATTTCTGGTAAATTTCTACTTGCGTAATTACCACCTTTAAAAGAAGATTGTAACTCTTCAAAAGTTGGAACAGTACTTAAACTATTTCCTGGTCTATAACTTCTATATGGAATTTGTTGATTTTCAAAAAGAAAATCCATACCCTTTTTTTCACCAGCATATCCACCTGGTTCATTTACTAAACCTCTTTTAGGTTTATTTGTCAATCCAGAAGCAATACCATTTCCATAACTAGAAACAACTTTACCTCCTCTAAACATAGGTCTTCTTAAAATTCTACTCATTATCCAAATAATCCTAATTTAGATCCAATACTTCCAAGTCCTGCTGC
>Ga0209535_1001510_pt1 | contig 15786 bp, 24 predicted proteins | sample LinPmetageLP28_FD_184041 | JGI IMG/M metagenome (GOLD analysis project Ga0209535, IMG submission 184041) | Marine viral communities from the Pacific Ocean - LP-28 (SPAdes) (version 2) | ecosystem: Environmental > Aquatic > Marine > Oceanic | place: Pacific Ocean | collected 2009-08-22 | reverse complement strand
ACCAGATGCCTAAAGACGCAGCTACGGAAAATATAGAAGTTTTAGATGGAAAGACGCTAAAGGCTTTTCCCGGTCAACAGCACGACGCTCACATTGCGGCGCATTTAATTATGGGTTTATCCCCGTTAATTCAGGCTAATCCGTTAGCCGCTGCAGAATTACAGAAGCATATACTCGATCACATTAAGCTCAAGGCTGAAGAAGACACAGAAGCAACCTTATTTGAGCAGTATGGACTTGATCCCGACAATATGATTTCTGACCTACAGCGCGAGGCAATGGTTTCCATTAAAATAACAGAGTACATGATGGAGATGAAGGGAATGCAAGGTGAATTAGCCGGCGAAGGTGGACAAGATCCAGTGGTCATGCTAAAAGCTCAAGAGTTACAGCAAAAAGCAGTTAAAGATCAGGCCGATATTGCACTGAAACAAGAAGGTATACAGGTTGATCAGGCTAGAATAGCTCAAAACGCAGCAGGCAATGAAGCACGCATTGAATCACAGCAAGAAATTGCTAAGTTGCGTGCAGATGTAGCAAGGGAACGCATTTACGCACCCAGTAAACTTTAGGAGATAGAATATGCCCGGTTCAATGGCTCGTGATAAGAAAGTATTACGCAATTTAGACGATGAGATTTATCGCATTGCACCTAAGACCTATGCAAAAGGCGCAAAAGGCAGAAATGCCCGTGAAGAGTACGGTCGTGTTGATCGAGAAAAAGCATTTGAAAAGCGTCAGATGAATCGCATGGCAAAAGGTGGTTCTGTTAACAAAAAAATGAATACCGTACAGGCTCGTGGCTGTGGTTTAGCTAAAAGAGGCTGCGGCCCTACTCGTCTTTGTTAGAGGAGCATTTACAATGGCAGCAGGTGTAAATCATTATTCTCGTGATGGCAAAATGCACAAGGGCGGAACACATAAGCACCCTGATGGCACTATAATGACGGGAGGAACCATGACAAAGCAAAGTAAAAAGCTTTATCACTTTGGAGATTTAAACAAAACGGCGCAGAAAAAAGCCAGAACGCAATGGGGAAAATAACATGCCCTTGAAACGTGGCTCTAGTCAAAAGACTATTTCAAGCAATATAAGGACTGAAATGGGCGCGGGAAAACCAAAGAAGCAAGCCATTGCAATTGCTTTAAGTAAGGCAGGGAAGAGTAAAAAAGTAAAAAAAGCGGCAAAAGGAGGTTCAATTAAGGCTTCCAGTGGTCGCAAGGCAACAAAACCTGCTAGAATAGTAAAAAAACGAGATGGCAATAAGCCAGTAAAGATATATTAAACACAAGCCTCCAGACGGGGCTTTTTTACCGTCTGCTTTCATGGAAAAACGACCATGCTTGAATTCGCTGAAAGCGTATTGAAAGAAGTACGAAAACTGCAGCAAGATTCCGAAGCCATTGTCCTTAACGGAACAGTGACCGACATGGAACGCTATCGTTTTCTGATGGGCCGTCTGGAAGGCATAAAGCTTGTGGATCAAATTATCCGAGATAAAGTGGATAAACACTCCGAAGATTTTTAACCACCAGAAGAGGCACATATGGAAGCTGAGAAGTTAACCCCTCTCGAAGAGAAATGGAAAGAAGAGTCCGCTGCAAAAGAAACGGAATCCTCTAAGCCAAATCTTAACGACGCATATACCGTAGATGGCAAAGTCGCTAATGAGGGCCTTGCTAAATCTATTCTCGATCTAATCCCTAAACCTACAGGCTGGCGGATGGCTATTTTGCCTTATCGTGGTGCTGAAACGACTAAGGGTGGCATTGTCTTAGCTAAAGAGACTCAACAGAGGACTCAGTTGGCTACGAATGTAGGTTATGTCCTCAAGGTAGGTGATTTAGCTTACGCTGATGAGTCTAAGTTCCCTAACGGCCCTTGGTGCGGTGAGGGAGACTGGGTAATCTTTGGTAAGTATGCGGGATCTCGGATTCAGATTGATGGTGGTGAGATTCGTTTGTTAAATGATGATGAAATCTTAGGGCTCGTTAACGACCCTGAAGATATCTTACACATGTGAGGGGGATGTAATTATGGGACAAACAGAACCAATGAACCAAGAGATGGAATTTGATATCGGTGAAGAAGAAAACGAGGCAACCGTTGAAATGAATGAAGACGGGTCCGAAGCCACCGTAGCAGATGAGAAAGAAGCGCCCGTGGTGGAAGAGGTAGCCGAAGAAAAACCTGCTGCTAAAAAAGAAACGGAAGACCTAGAGAACTACTCTGACAAGGTTAAAAAGCGGATTGATAAACTGACCGCTAGACTACGTGAAACACAGCGTAGAGAAGAGGCGGCGTTAGAGTTTGCTAAAAACGTACAGCAGCAAAACGAGACGCTTCAAGAGAAGTATGAAAAGAGTGACGCAGACCGACTACAAGAGGCACAGGGACGTACTGAGTCCCACGTAGTAGCTTTGAAGCAGGTCATAAAGAAAGCCCGTGAAGAGGGCGACATAGACACTGAGACCGAGGCGCAGCAACGCTTGACCAGTGTTCTTATGGAGCAGGACAGAATTAAACAGACCACTTCTTTAAGGCAGGCGCAACCGGCTCAGGCTGCACAACCCGCACCACAACCGCGACAAGCTCCTCCTCAATCGGACCCTAAGGCCGAAGCTTGGGCAGAAGAGAACGAGTGGTTTGGTACAAATACCGTGATGACGCATGCTGTACGCGGCATTCACGTGGATTTAATACAAAAAGAAGGGTTTGACCCAAACACAGACGAGTATTATGATGAGATAAATCGTAGGATACGCGACATATTTCCTAGTGAGTTTCAGGAAGCGCCTACGCCCAAAAACAACAGGACTAGCCGACCCGTGCAGACGGTAGCTCCTGCAACCCGCTCTTCGGGGGTAAACAATACAGCACGCCGCACTGTTAGGTTGACCCCAAGTCAAGTTGCGATAGCAAAAAAATTAGGGGTTCCACTTGAAGAATATGCCAAATACGTTAAGGAGTAATTACAATGACCGAAGCTACTAAAGTACCAAAGTTAAAACGCAGTGATCGAACCACGGAAACGCGGGAAAAGACAGTGCGCCGTAAAGCTTGGGCTCCTCCTTCACGACTAGACGCTCCAGAACCGCCACCGGGCTATAAGCATCGGTGGATTAGAATGGAATCAGGTGGCGCAGATGATCGCGTCAATGTTTCAGCTAAACTCCGCGAGGGGTATGAGCTGGTACGTGCGGATGAGTACCCTGAATTCGATTCAGGTGTTCAAGATGATGGTAAACATGCCGGCGTGATTAGCGTAGGCGGATTACTGTTAGCAAGAATACCGGAGGAAACTGCACAGGAGCGTAGAGACCATTATTCTTCTAGAACCCATGATCAAATTAGAGCTGCTGATAATGACCTGTTGAAGACAAACGTAGGTTCGTCTATGAAAATCAACGCGCCAGAAAGGCAGTCCAAAGTAAGCCTCGGAGGCCCACGTTCGGGTTCCGAATAACTTAATTTAAAGGACATATATCATGGCTAATAACGATAAAGCCTTTGGGCTACGTCCGCTTGGTAACCTATCTGGCACTGGAGCCCAGAAGCAGTATGGTTATGAGATCGCGGACAATCAATCAGGAGCTATCTTCCAAGGTGACCTAGTTACTTTGAAGGACGGTTTCATATTACAGTTTAACCCAGCGTCTCATACAGCGGCGGTAGGGGTGTTTAACGGTTGTTTTTATAATGATCCTATAACACAGAAGCCTACTTTTTCTAATTTCTATCCGGGTAGCATAAACATCACTCAGGGTAAGATCATCGCAGAAGTTCTTGATGATCCTAGCCAGATGTTTATCGTCCAAAACGATGGCACTTCTGCTGCAAGTAATTACGGCAAGAATGCGGACATCGTGGTAGGTACAGGAAATAGCACTACTGGTCTTTCTGCTAATGAGCTAGATACCAGCACAATCGCTACAACTGCCGCACTTAACCTAAAGATCATTGGTCTTTGGGACGTACCCAACAACGCTGTTGGTGCGAATGCCGTGGTCGTAGTTAAAATTAACGAGCATCTCTACGGCAGTGCTGGCGTAGCAGGACAATAAGGAGAATAGATCATGGCTATATCAAGAGCCCAATTAGTAAAAGAGTTGGAGCCGGGTCTAAACGCTTTGTTTGGTCTTGAGTACAACTCGTATGATAATGAGCATACTGAAATCTACGAAGTAGAGTCTTCGGACCGCGCTTTTGAGGAAGAAGTAATGCTTTCTGGTTTTGGTGAAGCACCTGTTAAGTCTGAAGGTTCTGGCGTTGCATACGATCAGGCACAAGAAGTCTATACAGCGCGTTACACTAACGAAACTGTAGCGTTGGCCTTCTCTCTAACAGAGGAAGCCATCGAAGATAACCTGTATGACAAGTTATCAGCGCGTTACACTAAAGCACTAGCTCGTTCAATGGCTACTACTAAGCAGATTAAAGGAGCGGCCATTCTTAATGGCGCGTTTACTACATCGCTTGGCGGTGACGGACAGCCTCTGTGTTCATTGACTCACCCCACACTAACTGGTCCTAATTTACAGAACGAGTTAACTGTGTCGGCGGATCTTACAGAGACTTCGCTTGAGCAAGCGTTAATCGACATTGCTGCGTTTACAGATGAGCGTGGACTGAAGATCGCTGTTCAAGGCAACAAGCTAATTATCCCTAAAGAGCTACAGTTCACTGCGGACCGTATAATGAAGTCAACTCTGCGTGTAGGTACAGCAGACAACGACATTAACGCTATCCGTAACATGGGCATGGTTCCGCAGGGTTACTCTGTAAACCATTACTTAACTGATCCTGACGCATGGTTTGTCATTACTGACGCACCAAACGGCATGAAGATGTTTAACCGTGTTGCTCTTTCAACTGGTTTTGAAGGAGAGTTCAACACAGGTAATGTCCGATATAAGGCTCGTGAGCGCTATAGCTTTGGCTTTAGTGATCCACGTGGCATATTTGGATCGCCGGGTACTCCGTAAGGAAAACCTTGCTATGAAAAAGGGGGCTTCGGCCTCCTTTTTTATTTGTACAGATTGCGTAGAAGTGGTATATACTTAATTAAATCGGGGCTAACCCGCGATTCTGACCGTCCCCGACGGACTACATGCAGACAGATTCGCTAAACTCGCATGTGAGGAATCTCAAAATGGCTAGAACCACATTTTCTGGACCCGTTAGATCACTTGCCGGCTTTATCAGCGCCGGCGTCAAAAACCAAGTTACTTTAGTTGCAGGCCAAACTTTAGCTGTTGAACCTAGTCACGATTACGCGACAGGCATAACTGTTGTCGGTAATGCAGGCAAAATGAATCTTTTCGGAGATGATCTTGCAGGTGGCGCAAGTACATTAACTTTACCCCTTGTTAGAGACGCTGCTCCAACCGACCCTACAAGCCCTGATCAACAAAACAATTTTGGTGCGGTAATTAAAATATTTATGGCTGCTACTATAGCCAATGACCTTGTTATTAGCTGCCAAGGTGACGACAAGCTTACTGGCACAGCTTTAATTATGGGCGCGGCAGGCGCGGTCACGGGCTTTACTACTAACGCTAATTTCACTGATGTGAGGGTTACTTTAAACGGTAGCACAAAAGGTGGAATAGTTGACACTGTTGTCACGTTTACTTCTGTGGCGGAAGACAGGTGGTTTGTCGAGATGGTAGGCGTAGGATCAGGCACTACTGTTACACCTTTTAGCTAAACTTAATTTAAAAATCTAGGAGACTATTATGTCTACAAAAATATTTGGTATACCTGTGGATGGTGAAGCTGAAGCGGAAGAAGTAGTTGAAGAGGCCGTTGTTGAAGAAGCCGAAGACTCAGAGTAGTCTTTAAAGGAGACTAAAAATGAGCGCAAGTAATATTTCATCGGTAACTAAAAGCGCGTCAGTAGCAGCGGTTTCTGGTCGATCTCGTTTGATGGGAGTTTACTTTGTAAACGCTGTCACAGGAGCATCAAACGCCCAAGGTTCCGTAAACATTAGAAATGGGTCCACTGTTAGTGGCACTATTCTTTTTACGCTAAACGCTTCGACAGTAGCAGCAGGAACAAGTGTAGATATCCCTGACGGAGGAATGTTATTTAGTGAGGGTATGTTTATTGACCTTCCTACACAGTCTCCGACAAATTCTGTAACGCATGTCACATTGTTGTTTGAAGGAGGAGTGGCGGTTTAATGGCGTCTACTAAAGCTGTAAAGCGAACCCCATCGGGTCGTATTACTTATCGTGGGGAGTCTTTTTCGGGCTATAACAAGCCTAAAAGGACTTCCGGCGGAAGTAAAAAGTTTGCAGTTTTAGCTAAAAAAGGCGACGACGTAAAGCTGGTCAGGTTCGGTGATCCGAATATGAAGATTAAAAAATCTATACCAGCCAGACGTGCCAGTTTTAGGGCGCGACATAATTGCGACACAGCTAAAGATAAATTTAGCGCAAGGTACTGGAGCTGTAAAAAATGGTAAAAAAAGCACCAGCAAAAAGAAAAGTTGTAAAGAAACCTGTGAAAAAAGCGACGGGAGGTTCCGTGAAGTCCACCGTCAATAGTGCAGGTAACTACACAAAGCCTACAATGCGTAAAAACTTATTCAATAAAATAAAAGCCAGCAGCAAAGGCGGTTCATCGGGCCAGTGGTCCGGTAGAAAAGCCCAGATGTTAGCCAAAGAATATAAGGCAAAAGGTGGAGGATATAGAGACTAATGGCGCTTAAAAAGCCTCAAAAGTCCCTTCAATCTTGGACTAAGCAGGAATGGCGTACTAAAAGCGGTAAGCCTTCCACTCAGGGGTCTAAAGCCACAGGGGAAAGGTATCTTCCCTCAAGTGCGATTAAGTCCATGAGCAATAAAGACTACGCTGCAACAACCCGCAAGAAAAGAGCGGACACAGCAAAAGGAAAACAGTTTTCGAGTCAACCTAAAAAGGTGGCGTCGAAAGTAAAAAGTCACAGAAAAGTGAGGTAATTATTATGGCTGGACGTGGAATGGGTATGGCTACCAGAGGTGGCGGAGCAGTAAGAAGTGGCCCTAGAAATAAGGTACTTAAGACCAAAAGCAAAACCACGGGTGTCCCCATGTATAATAAGGGCGGATCTGTGGGCAAAAGCTTTCCTGATCTAAACAAAGATGGAAAAGTTAGCCGAGCCGACGTTCTCATGGGCCGTGGCGTTAAAAAGAAAATGATGGGTGGTGCTATTAAAAAGTATCGCAAAGGCGGAATGTGTAGCTAATGGCTACGTCTAATACAACAGACTTCAATCTTGCGATAGATGAGATTGTAGAGGAAGCTTTTGAACGATGCGGAATGCAGATGACTTCAGGTTATCAGCTTACTTCCGCAACACGTTCACTAAACCTGTTGTTTTTGGATTGGGCCAATCGGGGTCTAAATCTTTGGACCATTGAGCAGGCCACGGCTAATTTAGTCCAAGGAACCACAGAGGTAGGGCCCGGAACAGACACTGTTAATGTCCTTTCCGCAGTAATTCGAGATACCGTAAATGGGCAACAACAGGACGTAAGCATTTCTCGGATAAGCCGCTCTGAGTACCTAAATGTGCCTAATAAATTAACACAAGCACGTCCCGCGCAGTATTATGTTCAACGTCAAATAACACCTACTATTTTTTTGTGGCCTGCCGCAGACAAAGCTTACACGTTGGTTTACTACCGAATTAGAAGAATGCAGGACGCGGGTGCTTACACAAACACCACTGACGTTAATTTCAGGTTTCTGCCTTGTTTAGCCTCTGGGTTGGCTTACATGATTTCTTTAAAGTATGCCCCAGATAGAACTACCGGATTAAAAGCTATTTACGAAGAAGATTTCTTGCGTGCGGCAAAGGAGGACAGAGATACCGCTAGTGTTCACTTTGTCCCAAGTATATCTTAAATGGCGTATGCAAACGGTAAATTTGCAATTGCAATATGTGATTATTGCGGGTTTCAGTTTCCGTATAAAACTTTACGTAAAAACTGGAAAGGTTTTATGGTGTGCCCTGAGGACTATGAACCTAAAGAGCCACAGATAGAGCCCTTAAATTACAGAGGCGATGCAATAGCATTGCGTGACCCCCGAACAGATAGGGTAGAGCCGGTAGTAGTTTTTTTAGGTTTGCCGGGCGATGCAGCGTTTAACAGTATAGGAAGTGCTAATTACACTTCTGGCACTACAAACATGCAACCTTTTCCGACCCAACGACCTGTAGAAGGTGTGGGATCAATTGGAACAGTGACAATTTTGGTGAGTTAAATGACATACGATGAACTGGTCACAAACATACGGAACTACACTGAAGTAGACAGTAATGTATTTACCGACGCCGTTATTAATACATTTATTACTATGGCGGAGAATCGGATTCTAAGAGATATTGATTTAGATGTTTTTAGACTAGAGGCTACAGGTAATTCAACTAAAGGGGACAGGTTTCTTACAGCCCCTAGCACTATTCTCACGCACCGCTATTTAATGACGACGATAGGTAATGTCCAAAACTTTTTAGAGTTTAGAGACACGTCGTTTATGAAAGAATATTGGCCGGATTATACCGTAGAAGGTGTACCTAAATATTACTCTGTTTGGGATGAAAACACTTTTTATCTAGCACCTACGCCTAATGCAAATATCACCATGCAGATTGGATACATAAGTAGACCAGCTCAACTTTCTGCTACAACCACTACTACATGGACAAGCACTAATGCTCCAGAGGTATTACTTTATGCTTGTTTAATTCAAGCGTATAGTTATACCAAAGGCCCAACTGAGATGATGCAGTTTTTTGAAAACAGTTATGCCCAAGCTATACAAGGGCTGGGTATTGAACAACAGGGTCGTCGTAGAAGAGATGAATACAGGGACGGTATTATTAGAGTCCCGCTTAAATCGGAGTCACCGGGACCATGATCTCAACAGTAGGCGGAGTACAATTAGGAATAGCAACAACTTCAGCAGTTTCAGGGAGAGGGTTTACTCCTGAGGAATTGGCGGAGCATGCAATAAACGAGGTGATTTCCATTGGGAATAACTCGCATCCTGTAATACAGGCGCAAGCAGAAGCATTTAGAGATGACATTAGAGCCGTAATGGTTAACTATTTACGTCAGGCGGTGGCTTCTCACAACACCACATTAATCAACCGTTTTCGGGATGCTGGGCATCCAGAATTAGTGAAACTACTAGAGGTCTAACATGGCAATTACAATCACAACTGCAATGCCCACATCCTTCAAAGTCGAGTTGTTGAAGGGTTTACATAACTTCACTGGGGCAAGTAACCGTTTTAAAATGGCGCTTTTCAAAGCTACTGCTTCAGGCAGTGGTACATTTGGTGCGGCAACTACTAACTATTCTCAAATGGGTAGTGACGAATTACCCACTGCTACAGGATATACACAACTTGGTAAGTTACTTACCTCTGTCACGCCTACAGCAGATGGAACAACGGCGATCACTAACTTTAGTGCGGTGACATGGACTTCTTCTAGCTTCACTACATCAGGTGCTTTGATTTATGACACGGGCGATTCTAACTCTGCGTGTGCTGTATTGAGCTTTGGTGGTGACCAGACAGTAAGCTCCGGTGATTTTCAGATACAATTCCCGTCAGCAGCGGCAGCTACGGCTATTATCCGTATTGCCTAAGTAGGGAAGTGCCATGAGCGGATGGGGTCAACGTCCTTGGGGGTTTAACGGATGGGGTGGAGAAGCCTCTAAAGTTATACACCTAGGTGCAACATGGGGCGCTCGTGGATGGGGCGAGGAAGGCTGGGGTGCTAATGGCATTGCAGTAGTAGGAACTGGAGAAGTCGGTTCTGTTACCCCTGCTTACGGACGTGTAGTTGTTGCTACCGGCGTTGCGGCTACAGGCGCGATAGGTACAGTAACTTTAGATTATACAGGGCTTGTTACCCTTACAGGGGTAGGAGCTACAGGCGCAATAGGCACAGTTAGTAGCGTTGCAGCCTTTGATTTAACAGGAGTATCAGGCACAGGTTTAATAGGGGACTTCACGGTAGGGGTAGATGAGTTTATTATCCCAACAGGAGTTGCTGGAACAGGTGCAGCAGGAACAGTTTCATTTAGTATAGGTAGTGTATTTACCATACCAAGTGGAACAGCGGGTACAGGAGCAGTGGGAACTGTAACCCCTGCATACGATAGAAACGTAGCAGTAACCGGAATAGTCGGCACTGGAGCAATAGGAACTGTAGTACCCGCTGTACAATTTGAATTAACGGGCGTGTTAGGAACGGGATCAGTAGGAAACGCAACAACTACGAGCAGTGCGAATGTTATCCCTATCGGAGTAGTTGGAACAGGTGCAGTAGGAACAGTAACGAGATCAGGCTGGACTGCAATAGATACTTCACAAACCCCTAACTGGGTAGACATAGACACAGCAGCATAGGACTAAATTATGGCAACTTATGTAAACAATCTACGATTAAAAGAGATCACTACAGGTGATGAGGACGGTACTTGGGGAACCAGTACCAACACTAACCTTGAACTGATTACTGATGGTTTTAGCTACGGTACAAAACAACTGTCTAGCGATGCTAATCAAACCTTTACCATGCCTGACGGTACTGCGGACGCTACTCGTGGCTTTTATCTAAAGCTTACTTCAGCAGGTTCGCTTACAGCTACACGAACGGTAACACTTGGGCCGAACACCGTATCTAAAGTGTGGCTGATTGAGAACTCTACGACAGGTAGTCAGATCATAACGATCAAACAGGGGTCGGGCGCTACTATTAATATTGCCAACGGCTCTAAAGCTATGATTGTTACGGATGGTGCAGGAGCTGGAGCTGCGGTTTTCAGCGCCAACCCAACAGAGGCTGGGGCAGGTACGGTTACTTCGGTCGCAGGTACAGGCACAGTCAACGGTGTTACTCTCAGCGGTACGGTTACCTCATCTGGTAATTTAACTCTGGGCGGTACGTTATCTGGGGTCGATCTTTCCTCACAGATTACAGGCACATTACCTGTCGCTAACGGCGGTACAGGTGCGACCTCTATGGCCGCTAACAATGTAATCTTGGGCAATGGCACATCAGCCGTACAGGTTGTTGCGCCGGGAACATCAGGTAACGTTCTAAAGTCTAACGGAAGCACATGGACATCAGCCGCAGAAGCCGCTGGTTACCCAGCTCCATCATTACAAGGCACAAGCGTTACGGCTACCTCAGCTTCGTTCTTAGTTGCTACAGCAGGGTCGATAACAATTACTTTGCCAGCTAGTCCAAGCGCAGGTGATTATGTAGTCATTAAGGACGGCACAGGTGCAGCAGCGACGACTAACTTTACGGTTGCTCGTAACGGCTCTAACATAGCCAGTTCAGCTACTGACCTTACCTTCGATAAGAATTTTGCCGAAATCGTGATGACCTACATCAATGGGACGATTGGCTGGAGTGTGTAAATGTCTACTCTTTCAGAGCTTATACCATCTGGGGGAACCCAGAATAATATAGAGTTTGTCGCTCAAGGAACGTTAGCTAATGGTCAGACTGTTGGGCTTAGGTCAGATGGTAAGGTTGAGGCTGTTGGCGAAAGTGCAGTAGCTGAAAACATGGGTGCAATAGCTGAATACGCTACTGGCACAGTGGGTTATCTTTCTGTTGCCTTTAATGTTGCCGACGGTAAGTATGTTTTTGCCTATATTGATTTTGCTGCTTCTGGAAAACTTTATGCGGTAGTCGGGACACCAAGTGGTACTGATATTACATTCGGCACACCTCTTGAAATTTCGGGAGCTGGAAGTTACGGGTATTTACAAGCTGTGTATGATGCTAATGCACAAAAAGTAGTGCTTGGAAGCAACAACAACAATGGCTATTTCCAAATTGTAGTTTTGACTATTTCTGGCACGGGCTTGACCAAAGGCACAGCAGCCGTACCTTTTTCCTCAAGTTCTGGTTATGTGTGTGGTGTATACCATGAAACTGCACAAAAGTGTGTCTTTATAAATAGTTGGGGTTCTTTGAACAATACAAAAGTTCATATAGCAACAGTCAGCGGGACTGGCGTTACTATAAATTCTTCTACCAATGTTCCAAACGAAACTACAATAAACTATCTTTCAGCCGCTTATGTAAATACTGCAACTCCGCGAGTGCTTTTTATTGGTAAGTCTAGTAACAATAGTGATTACACTCGTGGGTTTACTTTTACAGTAAGTGGTACTACCCCAACGTTTAATTCATCTCCTGCTAATATTAATAATAACACAAACGCTGGAAGTTCTTGCGTCTATAACAGCCAAGGCCAAAGAGGTATTTGTTTTTTTGTAGTAGGTAGCACTGTTTATGGTCGTTCAATTGAGATTAACGGATCAGGCGATTTAATATCTCTTGGCACTCAAAAGACAATTTCTTCAGGCGCACCTAATTATAATTTAACCAATAATAGCTCAGTTTATGATCCGCTTGGCTATTTAACTTATCTAACTTATTATGCGGGGGCAGCGGTCAATAGACTTGAGTTAATTAAAATTTCTTATAGCTCAAACACGCTAACAATCGAAGGTGGAAGTGCAATTAGTACAAGTGGTACGGAGGTAGGCATAGGCTATGATCCTACAAATAAACAAATAGGTGTTTCGTTCAAAAATGGTAATGATGGAGATGATGGCTACGGGCGTGTTTATACTATAGCTGGAACCTCAACCAACGCCACATCCTTCGTCGGTATAACCAACGCTGCGATCTCTTCGGGAGCCACGGGCGAAGTCGCTGTTAAAGGTGGGCTTTCTACTGGGGGTAACTTGTTGCCTCTCGCCCCTTCGTTTGGGACTGCATCTGCGTTTTCCGCAGCTAACACTACAAAGACGGCTGTAGTTTTTGACTCTTCTAGCAATAAAATAGTCGTTGTGTATAACAATCCAAGCGATAGTCTTTACGGAACAGCCGTTGTAGGGACAGTCAGCGGTTCTTCAATTACTTATGGCTCTCCTGTTAGGTTTAGAAATACAAGCATTAGCTATCCCACTGCAACATTTGACCCTACTACCAACAAGGTATATGTAGTGTCTACGAACGACTTAAATAGTAATAGATTGGAAGCTATAGTAGGAACAATCAGTGGAACGAGCATATCTTTTGGTTCTTCAATAAGACTTAACGTAAACAACGGTGCAACATACGCTAGTTCAGCTTTTGACGTTAATGCCAATAGCTTAGTCGTTTGTTGGAAAAACACCAGTAATTCTAATTACGGTACTGCTGCTGTAGGAGCGTACAATTCAGGCACGGGTCAATTAAACTTTGGCACTCTCGTGGTGTTTAATTCTGCAACAACCTCTGCGTGTGCTGCCGTTTATGACTCAAACTCTAATAAAGTAGTTACTGGTTATCAGGATTCGGGCAATTCTGGATATGGGACAGCAATTGTTGGAACGGTTTCGGGTACAAGCATTTCATTTGGTAGTGAGGCTGTTTTTGAATCTGCCAATAGCTTTCTTATGGCAGGTACGTTTGACTCCAATGCTAATAAAGCGGTTTTTACATATCAAAGTGGTAGCAAAGGAAAAGCTGTAGTAGGCACTGTATCGGGTACAAGTATTTCATTTGGCTCTTCTGTAAATTTTGATGACTCTTCGGCGGCCGATATGTCTAATTCATTTGATACTTCCTCCAATAAGGTGGTCATTTGTTTTAGAGACACAGGAAATTCTCAGTCAGGCACAGTTGTTTTTGGAACAGTCAGCGGGACAAGTATTAGCTTTGCTGCTTCTTCTGCTTTTGTAGGCGGTACTGTTGCTAACATGAGTACAACTTTTGATTCTAACGCTAATAAAACAATAGTAACTTTTGTGGATGGTAGTGATTCGACAAAAGGAAAGGCTTTGACAATTACCGAAGCAAACACCCTAACCATAGGCTCCAACTACTTCGTGCAAGACAACGGAACCCTAGCTACAACCTCTTCTTCAACTAAAGCTGGCAAAGCCATCTCAACCACAGCCCTAAACTTGGTGGACCCAACATGAGTAATTTAAGCGATTTATTACCCAGCGGTGCTGGAGGCAAGTCTTTTGATTTCGTAGCGAGTGGGACTTTAGCTAACGGTCAAGCGGTGGGGCTAACTAGTGACGGCAAGGTTACAGCTATTAGCGCACAAATAAGTAGCAATGTAGAATTTGCACCTCGCGCAGACTATATATGGTCTGCCTATGATACTCAAAATAACAAAGTCATTGTTGGCTATATTGAAGCGAATACCAATAACAACCTTGAGGTAGTAGTAGGCACAGTTTCAGGCGGCACGATAACTTTTGGTACAGTAACTGAACCCGACGGTACAAATACACATAGTGCTTTGTTCGCAGTTTTGTATGACTCTAGCCAAAATAAAGTAGTCACAGTCAGTGCAGGGACAGGCAGCGATAGCGTTCCGGGCTACGTTTTTGTAGGAACAGTTTCGGGAACCTCAATTACATGGGGTTCTAAATTAACTTTTGCGTCTCCTTATGTACAAGAGGCTGGTGCGTGTTTTGATGCAACTAGCAATAAAGTAATTATTGTGTGGAAAGACGGTAATAATAATGATTACGGTACTTCAATAGTTGGAACCACTTCTGGAAATAGCATGAGTTTCGGATCGAATGTTGTTTTTAATTCCGCTGCCTCTTCAGATAACGCAGTTATTCACGATCCGTCTAAAAATAGATTATGTTTAGCGTATAGATCAGTTTCTGGACCGGGACACGCAAGAATAGGTATTGTTTCTGGAACTTCAATAACTTGGGGTAACACATATACTTTCGAGGCTCAAAGCACAGTAGACCCTCGCTGGGCCTATGATTCAACCAATCAACTTCCCGTGCTTGTTTGGCGATCCGATCCTTCGGGTAGTGAAGCTAAAGTATCAGCGGGAGTTATTCATTCCAGTTTAAGTTATTTTGATTCTTTTTATAATGCAAGTATTTTTACTTCGGGGTCGTTGTACTCTATGACTATAATTCCTCCTACTTTCTATACATCACAAGGAAAAACAGCAGTATTGTATAGAGAAAGTAATAATTCTTTAATTTTAAAACTAGTTACTTATGTTGCTGGCGAAACCTTTCCAATGTCTGTTGGATCGGCTGTAACAATTAATCCAGCTTCAGGTCAAAATAGTAACTACGCTTCGGCTGTATACGACCCAGATGCTCAAGTTGTAGCAAATAATTTTAGAAATGGAAGTGACAGCAATAAAGGCAACACTAATCTTTTTGATGCTGCTGCCATAACCTCATCTTCCTTCGTCGGCATCACCGAAGCCGCTATATCTAACACAGCTACAGGTACAGTCACGTTGCAGGGCGGTATCAACACTACCGCTATTACTAATACGGCAACTACAACCTTTGCTATTACGGTGGCTAACCCCGGCTCTGGAAACCGCTACTACATCGACGGCGCGTTACAAGCGACAGTCAGCTTGAGCGAAGGCAGAACCTATAAGTTTGACCAATCCGACGGGACTAACGGAGGACATCCGCTACGTTTCTCTACAACTTCTGACGGTACGCATGGTGGTGGTTCGGAATACACGACGGGCGTTACAGTAGTAGGAGTGCCGGGAAACGCAGGAGCTTACACACAGATAGTCGTGGCGATAGGCGCACCAACCCTGTACTACTATTGCACTGCCCATAGCGGCATGGGTGGCACAGCTAACACGCCAGACGACGCTCGTTTTACGGTAGGCTCTACCTACTACGTTCAAGATGACGGCACACTGGGTACTGGCTCAACTTCTATCGTCGCTGGTGAAGCCCTCTCAG
>Ga0209535_1001508_pt1 | contig 15790 bp, 5 predicted proteins | sample LinPmetageLP28_FD_184041 | JGI IMG/M metagenome (GOLD analysis project Ga0209535, IMG submission 184041) | Marine viral communities from the Pacific Ocean - LP-28 (SPAdes) (version 2) | ecosystem: Environmental > Aquatic > Marine > Oceanic | place: Pacific Ocean | collected 2009-08-22 | reverse complement strand
ATGGAGTTGCACACCTTCTGTAAGCGCCACAGTTTACCGACCCCAACTCTTGTTAACTCAGGACGTGGTGTACATGTCTACTGGATTTTATCCGAGGCTGTACCTCGTGTGGATTGGTGGCCTGTAGCAGAACGTCTCAAGAAACTATGTGATGCGGACGGGTTCAAGGCTGACCCTGCGGTTACTTCCGATGTGGCACGTGTGTTGCGTGTACCGTCTACGCATAATCATAAGAGTGACCCCCCTACCCCTGTTACGTTTTATGGTGTGGAACCACCGAGTACCGTTGATTTTGATACGTTTGCGGAATTGCTAGGGGGTGATCCGATACCAGTACCCCATAGATACGCGGCTGACAGCACGAGTGCGTTCTTAGATGCGTTGAAAGAGAACCAGAAAGGTAGCTTCAAGCGTCTGCTAGTTAAGACTGCCAACGGCACTGGGTGTGCGCAGATACAGCATATCATTGAGAACCAACAAACTATATCTCACGACATGTGGCGTTCGGGTCTGTCTATAGCAAAGGTCTGTACGGATGGTGACAAAGCCGCAGAACTTATGTCTAGCAAGCACGAGGACTATAGCTTAGAGGCTACGCTCCGTAAGATGGAAGACACGGGGGGACCACACTACTGCTCAACCTTTGCAGGGTATAACGACTTATGTGCAGAGTGTCCTAACAACGGCAAGATAACTACACCTGCTATGTTAACCAAAGAGATAGCAGAAGCGACACCCGAAGATAATATCCTAGAAGAAGATGTGGATGGTGAGACTAAGGCAGTGGCAGTGCCTGTGTTTCCTAAACCGTACTTTCGGGGGCAGAACGGTGGGGTATACATACGCGGCACAGATGCAGAGGGTGACCCCGAAGAGATATGTATATATCACAATGATTTTTATGTTACTCGACGCCTACATGACGTGGAGCTTGGAGAGGTTATAGCATTTGCACTGCACTTACCGAGAGACGGTATGCGTGAGTTTGTTGTGCCTTTATCGTCTATCACCTCACGTGAGGACTTCCGCAAGCACATGTCTATGCAGGGTATAACAACTTTTGGGAAGGACGTAGACAAGCTCATGTCATACACAGCCGCATGGATAAACGAACTACAGCAAACAACTACAGCTAGTGAAGCACATCAGCAATTTGGTTGGACAAACGACGACATGACCGAGTTTGTGTTAGGTGACCAACTGATTACCTCTAGCGGTGCGGAGTATAACCCTCCATCAAGTAAGACCGCAGGGCTAATAGATGCGTTCAAGCCCAAGGGCACTTCGACACGTAGTAGAGAGATACTAGACTTTTACGACAGAGAAGGTATGGAACTACAACAGTTCGTCGTATGCGGTGGGTTTGGTTCTATACTTATGCCTCTTACAGGACTGTACAGCCTTGGCGTACATCTGTTTGGTAACACGGGTGGTGGTAAAACCACGGCTATGTTTGCAGGTACGTCTATATGGGGTGACCCTAGACCCCTAACCCTGACCAAGAAAGATACAGAAAACTCTCGTATGAACCGTGCAGAAGTCATGCACAATATGATGTTGAACACAGACGAGATGACCAACGTGAAAGGTCAAGGGGTATCAGATTACGCGTACCAACTGTCTGAGGGAACACAGAAGAACCGCATGGCAGGTGGGGGCAACATGGAACGTGTTAGGGGTAAGCCTTGGCGTCTACTGGCATTCTCTACAGGTAACGTCAGTTTCTATGCACAGATGGCTATGGCAAAGGGCGATACGAAAGCTGAGATGCAACGACTGCTAGAGCTACGTGTGGATGAAATGCCCAAGATGGACGTAGACCCTATTACGTCAGAAAACCTCTACAAGGACGTGCAGAATAATTACGGGCATTTTGGACCAGAGTTCGTGCAGTATGTGATAAACAACAAAGACGTGATCGCTGCAGATTATGCACGAGTAAAAGCAAAGCTAGACAAAGCGGCAGGTCTAAACAACGTAAACCGTTTCTGGTCTGGTGGGTGTTCCGCTGTACTTGCAGGGGCACTAGCGGCTAAGCGTCTGGGGTTAATATCTTATGACTTGAAGAAGTTGTACCAGTGGGTTGTTAGAATGTTGATCCGCGTTAAAGCATTCGTGGACGATAGCACTGCGTCTGTTCAGACATTGGTTACCGAGTTTGCCACAGAGAACTGGAGCAATATTCTCAAGATAAAAAGTAGCGAGACTAATCGCAGTCCTGATGGAATAACTCCTATGGTTATACCCGAACAGAACCCACGAGGGACGTTTGTTGCACGGTTTGAGACAGACACAAATATGTTCTACATCGTACCCAAGGCTTTCAAGACATGGCTTGGTGAGCAGAAGCTCGACTACACTAGCACTATAGAAGGAATGACGAAAGAGATGGGGGCTAAGCGCGTGCAGATAAGACTGGCAAAAGGCACTAGCTTCAACCTACCTCCTATACGCACTATAGCGGTTAAACTAGAGGGGTTTGAGGGTGCATCAGAAACCGTTGAGGATTGACGACCTAAACCCTGACGGGGTTAAAGTTATTGTTCAATGGGACAGCATGGTTGTCGGCGCATCGGTGTTTATACCCTGCGTGGATACAGAGAAAGCCAAACAACAAATAACAAAAATTGCAGAGTTAAAGACGTGGCAAGTAGAAATGCGGGTCAGGATAGAAGACAAAATGTTTGGGCTTCGCATTTGGAGAACTGTGTGATAGTCTACCTGTGACAAGTTTGGACATTCGCTTGTCGTTCTCCTACTACCCCTCGTCGGGCTAGGTTTCGCACTGCAAAGACGAGGGGTTTTTTAATCCCCCCAATCCCTTCGCAGATCATCTATGGTTTTGCTGTAAAGTGAACTTATTGATACGCCGTTATACTTACTCATTTTCTTTGTAGTTTCAGCGTGGCGTTTCATTGAAGTGTTAAGCGACTCACGATCTATACGAGCTTCGGGGTGTGTTCTACCAAACGCGTTCATTTCTTGTTTAAGCTCCATCATTCTGCTGAAGTCGCCCATACGCCGTGCAATATAATATTGTTTGGTTAACCTAGAACGCTCTCTGTTAACTGCGATGTCTATGCCCTTACTACTTGCGTTCTGCTCTTGTCTAAACGTGTATTCTGTAGGAGGGAAACCGAACGTCTGCGCAAACAACTCTCCAACAGTCATGTCATCATAGATTGGATCACCACGTCGAGTGTATATACCTCCCTCTTGAGCGTACCTACCGAACGTAGATTTGTACGCATTAGCAACACCTGCAGGTAAGATACTCTCCACACCACGTTGGAACTCACCATTGGCAAGGTCTTTTGTTCCACGGAACAGTCTGTTTGCAACACTAAGTGCAGGTCCACCTGCGTAGAACCCGATCTGATCCTCTAAAGACGGGTTGCTGTTGAAACGGTTTTCTTGGACAAGCAGTCCAGTAAGAGCCATACGCCCTGCCACGTCTACACCTGAGAACTTTGTAATTGCTCCTTTGTACCAACCCTCACCAATGTATGTACGCACGATTGTATCAAAGTCTTCTTCGTCTTCACCTGCAAATAACGCGTTATACATAAGACGCACTGCGCCATACAGAGGCACGCCTTGCACACCTGCAAAAAACACCGCCGCACCGTGCATACCTATAAGTTGTTTCCACGCCGCCCTACGTTCTGGAGAACCTTTAGGACCAAATAATTTACCTTGGTCACTATCAAATGCAATCTTGGCTGTTTGGAACATGGTGTGATACATCCGTAGTCCGTAGCTCTTGTACATAAATGCAACGCGTCCAATGCCAGACCGTGCCCACTTTGGAGCAGTTTCTAAGAACGTACCACCGTTGGTTTTCTGTGTATCGTGTATAGCTTCTTTTACAGCCGCATCTATTTGTTCTTGGGTTGCGTTCGCAGGGTTCTGGTTAGTCGCTTTGTTTAGTGCAAGATCAAAGGAAGCCATCAAAGTTACTTGGCGGTTTAATTGTTCCGCAAAGTTAAAGAGCGAAGCGGAGAAAACAGATACATTGTCTAAAGCGTTACCAAGTCTGGTTCCCTTTTTGATGCGCCCTGCCTCGTTAAGCCCCATAGCCTCGGCGATATATCCTTGACCAAGCAGTCCACGGTTCGATGCAGTCTGCACTAGAGTTGCCATACGTTTAAGTTCTGCGGCTTTGCCTTCTGGTAACGTAAGACCTTCTTTTAAAGTAAATGTACCAGTATCGCTCACGTTGTATAGATCACGAATAGAATTTATTTTACCACCTCGCTTACCACTCAATAGCGTATTGCCGTAGGCTTTGGAAAGCGCGGCTCTAGTTTTAGGTATGCGGAAAGAACCCACGTAACCACCATCGTATTTACCTGCTAGGTAAGGTGTTACGAAGAGAGGGATTTGAGACAGGTTAACAATCGCAGAGGAAGCGTTGAACCCGATAGTATATACAAATGCAGTCTGATTGAGCCTACGAGCTATCGCTTCTATATCCCCAGATTTAGCACCCTGTCGTGCAAATGCGGCACGATCCAACAATTCAGCTTTGACATCCTTAAAAGGAGCCGTAACAGCTTTTGCGCCTTTACCTACTAAACTAGCCACGTCGGGTATGTCTTTTGGTTGACCCCATAAATCTTTATTATTAAGTTCAGCCTCAAACTGACGTATTTTAGCACCGTACTCTAACTTGGCTGTTTGACTTGCAATACTGTAGCCTTTTGTTTTTAGAGCAAGAATAGAGTTCTGCATATACCCGGGGTAGCCTTTACGTTTCTGTAAAGACTTAGCAAAAGACGTTTCAGGTAGAGCCTTTACAAACAACTGCATCACTTGGTCTTTAATATCTGTAGGTAAGGCGTTTCCATCTTTGTCTTTGGCTTTGTCCAGAATAGTAATTGTCTCAAAAGCAAACCCTGCGTCAGCAGAATTTCTATAGGTAGCGGCGGTTACCCCTGCGTCAGAGGCTTCTACATCTTTATATTTTTTATCTGCTTCTATTATACGTTGCGCATCGTCTCTTTCCGCTGCGGTAGTAAAGGTTTGAACAATCGTACCTCTGCGTTTGCCTTCTAAATCAGGGTCTTTAGCGTTGTATCTAAGCACGTAATCGCCTTCGCGCATTAACGGGAAGTATACGTCTAACGTGCTACGATCAAAGAGTTGAGAGAATATCTTGTTCTTTAGTTGTTTAGCTTCTGGAGAATCTTCCATTATGCTATCAATCTGACCCATGACGACGCTACGCAGTTTGTCATATTGGTTTCTGTAGGTGTCTCGCATGTCAATATACGCTTTCCTACCTTCGTCGCCAAACTCTTTGGACGTCCAAAGTTTACGTAGTGTGTCATACACTTTTAATAAGTCGTTACCATCGGCGTCAAACTTGGCTTCGCCTTTCTTAGTCATGTAGGCATTGCGTTCTTTCGTAGGGTCTACTTGGTAAATGGTGGCACCGTAGTCTGTGTTATAGATAATATCGTCTAATATTTCTGTGCGTTTCTGTGCCTGCTCGGGAGTGCCTTTGTCTAGGGTGGTTAATATTTCGGTAATTCTGTCTTCTATGAGCTTGTCGGCAGTTTGTATGGCTCCACGTTGATTAGTAATAAGGTCATCAAGACGGTAACCCATGTCTCCTAATCCAACAGACTTGGCAATAGCCCCTAGACCTTCTGAGTCAGAAAGCCCTAATAGAACTCTTTTAGCTTTAGCACCAAATCCTTGGGTAAGCATGTCTCGTGCATCGTAGCCCCATTGCTTACGACTGCCTTTGCTTACAGACTTTTGAGTATTATCAATAACAGTAGACATAAATTTCTTAACGCCCTCTGCGGTGGACATCATAGCCATTTGATTAGCGTTACGGTACTTCGGTGCAGGTGCTAACAACCCGTCTACAAAACTATCTACCTCTTGCAGTAGTGTAATGTTGCGTGACTTTACGAACGGCAAGTAGCGGCTCAAGACGTTGTTCATAATGTTAAGGTATCGTTGTAGCGCAGTAACTTCTTCGCCTTTGATGTTTATGCCAGCAAGTTCAGCACGGAAGAATTGGTTGCTCTGTGCTTCTGCTAAGAACTCTTCAGCGTTCGTTGCCCCGTATGCTGTACCTAAATATTCTTTTACATCGTTAAATAGTCTGTTGAACTGTTGACCAGCGCTGCTCGCTTTGTTGGCTATGTCAGCACTTGTTACAGCGTGGCTCATCTCGTGCATCAACGTGTGCATGTTGATACCAGTATCTTGGTCGAGAGATATTGTGTTTGTTTTAGGATCAAATAGCCCTGCTACAGAACGTCCGTCTGCTGCTTTAAGATTCTTCTTGGTAACAAGTTTTGTGGTGCCTACTAACCCAGCGTACACTTTAGCCGTTTGACGCACTTTACGACTTACTGCCGTCTGTGACGACTTCAATAGCGCATCGCCTAAATCACCTGCAGAAATGGCTTCAATAACTGAGGAATCCAACGGTAAATCTAGCCCTACAACAGCGTCTGCTTCTAAGGCTTTATCAATAATAATGTTGCCGCTGCTGTCTCTGCTGCGTCCCTGACTATCCACACCTGCGGCATACCCAGAATCAATAGCATCCTGTACTACATCTGCTTGAGACAAGATTGGTTGCCCAAGACTATCAAGTATAACTTCAACTTGTTTTTTCTCTACACTTCTACGGCCTTTGTTTGCTTCGGCTTCTGCAACCTGCCCGTCAACCCATTTGTTACCCTGTTCTCCTAAATTAACTCTAGCCCATGCAACGGCTCTATCAGCAAAAGAGGCTTCACCTTTTGTTTTGGTTCCTCCTGTGCTTTTTGCAAGTCGTGCAGCCCTGCGAGCCGTAGGGTCATCTGTTTTCTCACTGCGTGTTTGCACAGTGGCATCGACTTGATCTATAACAGCTTCGCGTATGCCCTCTGCAGGGTTAGGGTATCTGCTCAAATAAGCTATAACAGGTGCGTCTGCCTTCTTACCTTCGTCAGTTTTTCTTGCGCCTTTTATTAGCTTGTCTTTAATTTTTTTGTTTTCTTTTTCTGAAAATGGGTTCTTTTTAATTACGTTATCTGCAGGACGGTAATCACGTTTCTTGTCTGTAGAGGCTTCTTCATTCCACAGACGTTCTATTTGTGCAGCTTCAGTCTCTTTAGGAGCAGCTTTCTTTTCTACTCCACGTATGCCTGCAGGAATAGGTCCACGTTTTACTGGTTTTAATGCAGCCTGCTTTCCGACTTTTGGTCCATCAACTGATCCAGCGACCAACTTAGAGCCTCCCACTCCGCTAGCTCCAAATGCTCCAGCGACTTTGGTACGTGTTTTGGGATCGGTAACGCTAGAAACTCCTCCTTTGGGTTTCTTTGCCACATCTTGTCCAACAGGAGGAACGCTAACTCCACTTGCGTCTGATTTAATTTTTTCAGCTTTGACATCAGTTTTCCTCCCTATAGGTTTAATTGGCGCTGTTACTTTTGCGTCTACAAGAGGTGTAATAGCGGGAAACACAAACTGTTCTTCGTTTGCTGTGTTAGGCGCAAATTTGGTAGGGGCGCGGTCTGTTTTAATACTTGCAACTTTATTTTCTACCGCTAATTTTTCATTACGAGAAAGTTTAGTACGAGGCATACCCGCAGCAGTTAAGGCTCTTTGCACGGCTTTTTCTGTGTTTACCACACTGCTTGTTGTAGATGCGGCTAACACTTTGTCTACTACGGCTTTACGCCGTTCTTCTCCTTGCCTAAACGGAGCTTCTTGCGCGGCTTTTACTTGTGGAGCCACAGTGCGATCAGCCAAGTCTGTTTCTTGTGCTTCGGCTCTGGTACGTCGCATTGCTGCATTGTCTTTTTGTGCAATAAGGTCTAGTAAATCAGTTTGCTGCAGGTTTTCTTGGTCAAACTTACCCGCAAACGGTCTTGGACCTTCTGGGGTTTTTGCAACATCTTTGCGTACTTCTTGTAGTTCCCCTTTTTCGTCTAAAGTTAATGGAGCCGCTAGAGGTCGGGCCGCGTCTCGCGCAGCAGCTTCTGGAAATGTTTTACGTCCAGCTTCTAATTCTTTTGCTAACAGGTCAGGTTGTTCAAACGCTGCTACATCGTCTCGTTCTAATGCAGCTTTTTCTTCTCTTTTACGCGCTTCCCCTTGTGGGTCTAACTTATTTGCTACTGCCTGAGATATAATAGACGGATCACGTTCTACAGTAGGTGTAGTTAACTCATCTTCAATCTCTGTTTGTGCGCGTTGTGCTAACGACTCACCGCGTTTTTCCATTTCCTCAGAGACAACAGTTTCAAGGTCAGGAAGAGTTATACCTGTACGTGCTACAATGTCTTGCATTTCTCCAAGGGCTACATTCCCTGTAGAATCAATTATTCTGCCTATATCTGCGCGAGCTTGCGCGTTACCTAAAGTTGTACGCTGGTCAGTTAGAAGTCCTGCAATGCCAGCGTCTTGGTCTGTAACTTCATCACGTTGGTCAGTAATCTGTAACTGTGAGCCGCCACGTTTTCTAGGTGTAACAAGTTCTAGTGTGCCTTGAATGATGGCACCAACTGTACCACCTAATGCAGCTTCTTCCCCTGTGCCTTCGATAAGACTCTGATCTGGTTTGTAGACTTCACGGGCAATGAGGTTCTGAGTTATGGAAGATACAGCTTCCTGCCCTGCTTCAATGCCGCCCTGCTCTACGATACGTGCTAACGCATCTCCAATTTTAGCCTTCTGAGCTTTGTTTATAACTGATAAGAACTTAATAGGTAGGAGTTCCAGAGCGCCGGGGATTATACCCAGTACCGCTGACAGGTTACGATCTTCTACAGAAGCGCCTTCGGCACGTGCACGTTCACTCGCTTCGCCTGCGCCTGCAGATACTGCTAGTCCTATGCCTGCTGGTACGTTAAGCGCAGTCGTGGCCGCAAGCCCCACAAAGGAACCCGTGGCTTCGCTAAGTTTACGAGGAACGCTGTCACCTAAAGTAGACCCTCTGTTAAGGTCAGGTGCTAGGTAATCTTGTACTGCAGTGCCTGCAAACTTAATACCGTCTCGAACTACATCTTCTGCGCCTTCAGGTAGTAGCGCAGCTAAACCAAGTGCGCCTGACTCAAGCATACCCGCAGCACCACTTACAAGTCCTTTAGGAACCTCTTGTGCGTAGTCAAGGAGGCTTGCTTCACGGTTACGTGCTAGGGTTTCTGCGGCACCAATGCGTGTGTCGTAAAGTTTATTAAGGTTTCTTTGTAGGTTACGTTTTGGAGCTTCGTCTTCAGCTTGCAAGGTGTTCCTGTACAGCCGCAAAACTTCTGTCTTAGTAGACCCTTCAGGAGCTTCAACTTTTACTCTGTTGCCACTAGTGTCCGTTAATTGGTAAAGTGCCATTGTTAACCCTTATCGTGGCCCGGGAAGTTCATCCATTGATATATCATCGTCGTTTTCGCTTAAAGTGCCGCCCAACATAGAATTTGCTTCTTGTAGCTGCGCTATACGACGCCTTAAAGCGGTCATACGTGCAAAGTTATTACCAAACCCATCAACGGTTTCAATAAGAGCCATCGTAAACTGTTCTTTTAAAGCGTTTAGTTCGTCTACTAATTTTTCTACCTGTGGACCCGTCTCTCCTTTTTTAGCTAACGTAGCGAGTTTTGCATTTATTTCCATTGCAAGAGGGTCGTCAGCCATAGCTAAAGCAACTACTTCCCGCACGTTTTTTTCTCGTGCCTCTAACAGTTTAGTAAGTTCCGTCTCGCTAGTCATTAACAGTTGATTATTTGCGTGTTCTGCATCTTGTTGAGCTATCGCTTTAGCTAGCTGTTGTTCAATTCTGGCTTTCTTCGCTTTATTTTCTTCTACAGTGTTTTGTAAATTTATCTTTACTTGGTTGTTAACATCGGCGCTGTTAATCTCAACTACTTTGCGTAATGAAGCATTTTGATCTCTAATTGCGCCTGCAGCCGCTTTGAAATCGTTTTCGCTTATTGCAGTTTTATAATTAAAGTTAGCAATATTAATTTTGTTTGTTTCTACTTGTCCTTGTTCTGCACGTCTATCTTGATCGGCTAACAACCCTCGCATACCTGACAGACCTGCGGTCCTGCGATTTTCTGTGCGAGTAGCTGCGTTTTCCCCTGCAACTTGGCCTCGACCAGAAGCAACTTGGTCAACACTAATGCCTGTGTCTTGAATACTTCTAATACCTTCAAGACCTGTATTACGCCGTTTGTCTTTGGCAAGTTCAGCTTTAACATACTCGGAGCCAATACCCCCTGAACCAAAACGACCCCCTGCTAGGGTTTGCATACGAGACAGTTTTGCTAAACGATCAGGGTCTAACGTCTCTGACTGCAACGCACGCAGGTCTGCTTCTTGTTGATCGTATGTTGCAGCTTTATCAGCGCGTCCTTCGTATAGGTCTGAAGATTTTCTTGCTGCGTCTAATGAACTAATCGGATCGCCTTTTGCGTCTGTTCGGAATTGAGTAGTTAACTCTCCAAGCATTTCTTTCCCTGTTTCGTCATACGGAGCTTCAACAAACTCTAAAGGCGCACCTTCAAGGTCACCTACAGTTTGACGTGTGGGTGTTTTTTCTGCGCCTGCTGTCATGGCAGTGGTGGCGGCTTCTAACTGACTTTTATCTGCTTCGGGGACTGTAGCAGGTGTGTATTCTGTATCCACATTTGCAAAGAAGTCGGTTGGCTCGCGCCCTACATTACCAATATTAGTTGTGTCTAAAGTTGGGTCTGCATTAGGATCAACATTAGGATCAGCATTAGGATCAGCATTAGGATCAGCATTAGGGTCAGCATTAGGATCAACATTAGGATCAACATTAGGATCAACATTAGGGTTTACGACAGGTATTGGAGGTAGCGCAGCAACAGCATTTCCACTCATGCCCTCAGTAAACGATATTGAAAGTAAGTCATTTAGTTGTTCGTTAGTTAATTTAGGCACTGCTGCTAAAACTTCTTTAGCATATGCTTGTTGTTCGTCAGATTGTCTTGTAAGCCCACCCGGAATTGGTGCGGCAAATCCTCGAAACTTTTCTCTTACTTTGGTCTGTAAATCAGAACGAGCTATATTATCCGTAAAATATTTTTTAAATTTGCCTAACCCTCGTTGAAAAGGAGTAGAATCTACTTGGTTGTTACCATCGTCTCCTGCAAAACCTATGATGCCGCCTTGAGCCATACGGCGTGGGCCACCTTGTTGTGCAGCGGCTTGAGCCATACGTGCGCCAGCTAGACCTTGAGCCTGTGGATTTGCTGGAGGACGTGCGGGTTGCCCACCTGATAAACCGGGAAGTCCAGCTATACCTGCAGGTGGTTTACCTGCGCCTTTTGCTATGCGCTGCATGTTTTGCTGCGAAGTTTTTTGTTTTTGACCAAGGGTACTTGCTGTACGCCCAGTAAGCTCACCTAACGTGCCACCCATTTCGCCTTTTACAAGTGCTAGAGCTTCTTGTTCACGCTGTTGAGCAATAGTGTTTGGGTTCTGTTGTGCTTTAAGCTGCATATCCGCAGCTACTTGTTTCTTCTCAGATGTTAGTTTTTGCAACGCCAATAGGTCCAGAAGCTCTTTGTTCTTCCCATAACGTTGTTGCAGTTGCTGTGGATTACCTCGGTAGGCATCCATGCGTTGTTCTACTTGTGCGTCTAAACCGCCTTCACCTAAAGCCATTACTTAGTCCTCTTTATCATAGGGAATCTTCGCGGTTTTGCGCCGCTTGTTCGTCAGTGAGTTTACTTCCACCACCAAATAACGAGGTTAAGAACCCTTCAACGTCAGATGCGCCAGTAGATAGTTGTTGTAAAAATCCGGGTTCTTCGTAGTTAATAGACTGAGCTGCAAGAGGCAGACCTTGTAAAAGAGACTGCATATACTGCACTTGCTTGTATGGGAAATCACGTTCTTCCTCAAACTGCAAACGGTCTGCTGTTATACCTTCACCCTCAATACCACGTTGCACCGCACCCATATCCGCAAGTGCCCCTATACCTGTCATGCCGTATTGGTTGATCTTATCTTGTGCGGTCATACCTCGGTCTTGTTCTGTATTGAATTGCCCTAAAGCCTGTGCGTAGGCATCAGCGTACCCTTGACCTGTAATTCCAGCTAGGTTTGATTGTAGCGCACGTTGGTTCTCTGCGTCTAACACAGCCTGACGTGATCCACCAAACGACCCTGCTTTTGTCATACGTGATGCGTTGTTAACACGATCAATTTCAGATTGTCTGCGAGCAGCTTCAAGCTGTGGGTCCAACGAGGCTTGCAGGTATGGATTCATATACTGTTGTGCAATATCCCCAGTAAACTGTTGTGGTTGATACCCACCAACGCCCATATCATCTGTTGGTAGAGATAGACTACCTAGTCCCCCAAAAGCAGCGTCTTCTAGCTGAGATGCTCCTGCAGTAAGTGGCCCCATATAAGCGTTATAGCCTTCATTAGCTAACGCCTGACCTTTACCAAGCATTTCCGTAACATACGGTCCTACATAATTAGATAAAGAAGACTCTTTACCCGTGACTATCGGGTCTTCGCCTGCTGCTGTAACTACTGGAGTAACCATGATTCACCTCACGCTGGTAAGAATTTTTTAGGGTTAATCTGCTTACCCTGTTTTTTGTTCCCTGTACGAGTTTTTCGTACACGAGACATCATATCTTTTAATACTTTTGCACCCGCATCAGAGTTACCGTTGCCAAGGTGACTTACTACATCTGCAGGTATAACGAACTCACCGTCACTCAACCGCGCTTCTTGCCCACCTTCTATTCGTGCAGGCACTTTATCAGCCATACCATCGGTAGCACCGTTTAGGTAGCGACCTTCTTTTAACCGCGCTATACCGCCTGCAGCCATTGTTGTTACGGGGTTTTTCTTTTCTTGTGCGGGATTAGCGGCATTTAACGCAGCCAAACCCTGTGCGGACATGGGAGTAGCAGGAGTATCGCTTTTAGGTTGGTACTGAGCGTCTGTAAAGTAACGTTGTCCACCACTTCCAGCCCGTCTGTTAGGGTCGTATGTGTTAGGCACTGTTTCGCGTTTTAGATCATACTCAGGTATACTACCTTGGTAACCTGTTGCAGGTGTATCTGTACCAAACAACCCCATTGCACTACCGATAGTGGTTCCTACTTTTGCTAAACCCGTAAGGTTGTTTTTGTCATCTAATAACAAACCACCAAGAGCATCTAAACCATCTTCAAGTATATTACCCATTACATGTCCTTAATCATTCTTAATAGCATATCAGTTTCGTCTTCAACTTGTCCACCCTGTGCAAAACCACTTGCCGCTGCCATTGGCCCTGCTGGAGTGTTTGCAGCTTTGTTACGCGTTGTGGTGCTGTACGGACTAAGAAATTTACTTTCCTGCGATGGGTTAGCAAAGATAGTGTTAAAATCATACAAGTAGTCAATATTAGCAAGAGGGGCAGGTGTTGTTGACATTCTGGCTCCTCTAAACATTCCTTGTTGCCCCATTTCTAAAAAGTCTCGTAAATTTTGTTGCTGAGTATTTGTATCTATTTTAGTGTTAATCTCGGTGTTCATATCGGTGATTGCGTCTAGCGTTGTTTGAGTGTCTTGCTCTTGTTCCGCGTACAACCCTGTAGCAGGGCCAAATATAGACGTATCCGCAAAGGTGTTGGTGTCTGTAGTAGTGTCTGTATCAACATCACCTTGTACTGCCGTTTCTAACATTGTTTGGTCAGTTATGTCAACAATACCGTCTCCGTTAACATCATACTGCGTAGTTAACTCTTGGCTAACATTTTCTTGCGCGATTAAATCAATTACAAAATCCACGTCAGTTTGTGTAACTTCTCGTGCAGGTTTACCAACTAAGTCAGCAACAACGTCAATGTCAGCGCCAAGGGTTTGTTCTACACTACCAATTTCTTCTGTTAAAGCTGTTTCAACATCACCAATTTCTTCTGTTAAAGCTGTTTCAACATCACCAATCTCATCACTAAGAGTGCTTTCAGTTTCGCCAATGGCATCTAGCAGGTCAGTTTTTGTTGTGCCCAGCGCAGTTGAAACGTCATCTACAGCTTGTTGTATTGCATCATCACGGGCAATACCTGCATCTTCGTAGGCTTTAATAGTAGCGTATAGCCCTGTAGGGTCTTGAGTTTCGTCTACTTCGGTATCTGGGTTATCTTCTACGCCTGCAGTGCCAATAACATCAGCAAGCTCTCCCACATCTTCAGTAACCGCTTCAACGTCTCCTGTAAGATCACTAACATCTCCTGTAAGATCACTAACGTCACCAACAACTACATCAATCTCATCGCTAAGCTGCGATTCAGTAAGGTTTATTTCTGCTAATAACTCGTCTTTTGTAATATCTAAATCAGAAGCTACACCATCAATAGCAGTTTGTAAGGCTTCGTCACGGGATTTACCGTCTTCAAGAGATGCAAACAACCCTGTAGCGTCTTTAGATTCGTCTACATCTGTATCAGGATTATCTGCAACTGACGGAGAACCTACGATTTGTTTTATAACATTGAATGTAGCAGTAGGTAGGTAATCACTTACAGCCTCTAGCTGTGTTGTTTCGTCAAACTGCCCGACAAACCTATCAACATCCTCTTGATTAACATCTACAAGTCCAAGCTCTTCATAAGCTGCACGTACTTCACCTGCATCAACATACCGTGGGTCTACATACTCGCCTATAGCCGTCTGTTGTGTTATTTGGTAGGAGTCGTCGTTTACTTGTCCTGTAAACTGGTCAATTTCTTCTTGTGTTGGTTGATACCCAATCTCGCTAAGAAACGTTTCTGCTTCTGCTGCTGTCATTTGCCGTGGGTCTACGTAGGCACCGATAGCGCTATTTTGTACTTCTTCAGTTTTAGACGCAACAAACTGAGCAATCTCTTCTGCGGTAGCCGTGTAGTTCGTATCCGCAAAAAACTGCGTAGCTTCATCTAAAGTGGTCGCAAGAGGGTCATATTCTGTTCTTGCCGTATCTAATGTCTCTGTAGCAAAAGTCTCTGCTTCGCCTTGTCCTACGTATGCAGCGGCAAGTGCGTCTGTTAACGTCAACCCTTCTTCGTCTGCTATATTTTGCAGCTCATCACGTGTTACTTGACGAGGGTCTACGTATTGTGAAATAAGACTTGACTGTTCTGTTTCTGCAACTTGTGCAACGAATTGAGCAACTTGCTCGTCTGTTGGGTTGTATCCAAGATCAGTAAAGAACTTACGTGCTTCTTCGTCGGTTACTTGCCGTGGGTCTACATAAGTTTCAAGGTCACTTACCGCTGTATCTTGAAAGGCTTCGTCTCCTTGGCCTACATACGTAGCAATTTCTTCTTCTGTAGGAGTATACCCTTGGTCTTCAAAAAACTCGACAACCTCTTCTTCTGTAACTAATCGTGGGTCTACATATTCTTCAACAACGACTTGTTGTTCTTCATCAGTTAAGACAACGCCGTCCTCGTCCGTAGTGTTTTTTCCTACAAGATTAGCAATTTCTTCATCTGTGGGGGTATACCCTAGTTCGTTAAAATACTCCGTAGCTTCTTCTTCAGAAGTGTGCGTATCGTCAAACTGCTCGTTTATTTCTTCTGTTACTTCTTCTTCTGTTACGTTGCCATCTTCAATAATTTCCGTAATCTGTTCTTCTGTAAGAGTAACGCCCTCTGCTGTAGCGGCAGCAATGGCTTCTTCTGGTGTTGTAAAGAAAGGGTCTATATATTTATCTACTAACTCTTGTAGTTTAGTGTCGTCTTTTTTACCTACTAATTCCTCGTACGCGCCTGTAGCAATCTCGTCGGTAAACTCAAACGTAGGGTTACTAAGAGTTACAAATT
>Ga0209535_1001507_pt1 | contig 15813 bp, 10 predicted proteins | sample LinPmetageLP28_FD_184041 | JGI IMG/M metagenome (GOLD analysis project Ga0209535, IMG submission 184041) | Marine viral communities from the Pacific Ocean - LP-28 (SPAdes) (version 2) | ecosystem: Environmental > Aquatic > Marine > Oceanic | place: Pacific Ocean | collected 2009-08-22 | reverse complement strand
GCCCTATTAATTGTTCTAACATAATTTCACCTAATAATTACTGCATAAATACACAACCCTAAAAGAATCATTGCCAATGCAAGACCCCACCATGTTGCGCTGTCCGACCAATCTTGACCTGAAATCATTCAAATATCTCCGTTGTTTGAGGGTCTACGTACTTAGGCTTGCAATAAGCCCTTACAGGTACAGGGTATGCTTCTTTAAATGTAATTCCTGCTGTACCTTCAACGCCTTGTAAGCTAATGCTTCTACTAAAGTATGTGCATTTATTTACATCTGCCCATACACCATACTCTTCCGTTTCTATAACAAAACCATCAGCAGTAAGGGTTTCAAGCATTAATGCAAATACTAATTGTTTCACCTAATAACCTTGTCCTTTACATCAACCCATTGAACCTGACACTTGCAGTCAACGGGTTCGTACTTGTTGCTTGGTCTTGATAGTTCTTGACACATATAAATACAATGTGACTTCTTTAAATAATATTGTGTTTGTTCCTCGACTACTTCGCCGCCTACGAAAAACAATAGAGCAAACACCATCTTCATTATTGTTTAGCTAGTAAAGCCGCTACTAACGCAGAGATTTGATCGTTAGTTTTTTCTTGTATTTTTTCTTGACGGGCCAATGATTCAACAATAGCGTCAACCTTAGTACTAGTAACAGCCTGCGCCTGTCCATTCTCTTGAGCCTTCTTAGCTGTCTCTTTGACTATTACTTCAATGCGCTTGACTTCTTTAGTAGTTGTTTCTGCATTGGCCTGTGCCGCACCATAACTAATTGCACCCACAAACAACGATACCACCAATGGTATAGCCCAAGTTGGAATGACGATTCCTTTATCTGACATGTTCATATCTCCTAGTGTTTAAAATTAATAGCACCAAAGTACTGGTTTAAAATCATCTCGCATATCTACATGCACAAAAGCCTTTGCAACTCCAATGCCTACAAAGCCCATTGCACAGGCATGTCTAACTATTTGCATACGCTGTCGTCCACCGTTCACATATATGTCAGCGGCAATCCCACGGGTATGTGTGCCTCCAATTTTTTTTGCTTTTTCTATGCTGTGGTTGGGACTCCTGTAGCCGCTAGTCACATGAAACGGAAAGCCACACACCTCTCGCAAGTGGTCTAGTTTTTGTATAAAGCCCTCGTCCATTTCGTTCTCGCCTGTTTCTTGGCAATCAAAGTCTGAGAGTTTAAAGTATTTAAAATCGTCTTTCATTTATGCACAGTTCCTTTTTAGTTTCTTTAATACTTTACCACCTTTATTAAATTGTGGTAGTCCTCGTTGAATATCATTCTTCCATTCTTCGGTTAAGTTTATGCTAGGCACTTCTACAATATCATCGCCTTGTAAGACCTCTATCATCTCTACTTTTTGACCATACTTAGCGCCAAACTTATTTAGTATTTTAATGTAGTCCCTGTCATAACGCTTGTAAAAACCACTAGAGTCTTCAATAGCTTCAGCATATCGGTCTACTTGTTGTTGTCCTGTAGTCATAGCAAGAGTGTCGTAGTCTTTTTCAGCCGCTTCTATTAGAGCGCGTTTAATTCCTAATTGCGCCCACCCAGAACCTTTGCGTTGTTTAAAGGGCATTTCAGGAACTTGTTTTTCATTAAAAACTCCTGAAGTATTAGCATCGTTTAATAATTCTAATCGCTCTTCTGTTAAGCTAGACATTTCAGATTTTAACTGAGTTATTTTTTGATCGTCTGTTTTAGTTTTAAACTTGTTTGAATTAGCTTTAACTAACTTTTCTTCAATTTCTTTTTGTTTTTTAACTATTGCTATTCTGCGTTGCTCTAATTGAGCTTTTAAATTCTGTTGTTTTTTACTTATGTACCCAAACTTACTACCTGCTTTGTGTACATCGCTTTGAAGTTCGTCAAGCAATAAAACTTCTTTTCCATCAGCAGTTACAATATCTGCAAGGCGCACATGAGCTACTACATTTTCTTGATTAGGAAAGTGGTCTGTAGTATAAACATCTTTTTCTTTTTGTTTGCTTTTTGGCAAACTTAATGTAATTTCTCTATAGTCCTGAGTGTCAAGCCCCTCCCAAGAATATTCTTTGTGTTCAGCTACAGGAGTAAACTCGCTTTCTAAATCTATATCATCAGCAACATCTTCAAAAAAATCATCAACAGGAACATCATCATCCATTCCCGCATACATATCTTCTTCGTCAAACTTTGAAGGTCTTCCTGTGCGTGACTCAACATCTAAACGATTAACATTTAAGTAGCCTACTACTTCTTCTTTAGTAACTTTAGGTTTACCTGCAAACTCATTATTAAATCCTGTAAACTCTAACTCATCTTCTGTCACACCGTTTTTCTTTAGCATACTAATAAACTGATCGCCTGAACCTTTGTTTTGATTTAAGTCCATTGCTTTCTTTTCGGCCATGCTAAAAAATCCAGAATCTCCTTTAGGCGAAAAAGCCTTTGAAGCTAGTTTAGTCGCGCCCTTTACTATGCCACCTATTACAAAACCACCGCGTTGTGTTTTAAGTGGATCATCTTCATCCATATAAGCTGACCCTGCTTCATAGTTATAAGGAAGACCTGTAAGTTTATTAATGCGCTCGTCAGGTTCAATAGGTGCATTAGGCACATTAACTTCGCCGCCTTTGTTAAATTCTGCTCTATATTCTTCTTCTATATTTAAAGCTTCTTTAATTCCAGTATCGGCTTGTCGTGCAAGCTTTCTCCACTCTTTCATTTTTTCTTTGCCAACTATAGCATTACCTAAAGAACTAAAAGGCACTTTTTGTTGTGCAGTTTGTACAGGCCCACGACTTAAAAAAGTATTTAAATCGCTAATAACAGGGCCGCCTAAAGAAGTAGCTATAGTAGCACCAACACTTCTGTTGTAATCTAAAGCTTTTTCACCTTTCATAGCTTGATCAGCCGCTAAACCAAAACCTCCCCACCTAGCAATTGCCGCTTTATATATGTCTTCAGTTGATTTATTTTTTTCGCTTTCTCCACGACTTCTAATCCAGTTAGTCATACGTGCAGTTTCTGTCATTAAAAAAGCTGTCGAAGCTAATTTAAATCCATTTCTTGTTGGGTCTTTAACTAACCTTTGAAATCCTCCTTTTAATACGGTGTTTGTAAATGCCGCAGGATATCCCATAAGTTGAAATAATATTGTAGTAGTAGGTTTTGCATGTAGCATTGGTTTATTACCAGACATGCCAGTAGGATGCAAAATAACTTGATTTGTATATCGCGCTGAGCCGTTAATAATATTTTGATAAAATTTATCACTACGTTTAGCACCATTTTTTATCCATTCAACGCCTTGCTCTGGGCTTATATCTAGCTCGTTTAGTTCGCCCATAATGCTTTCTATTTTTTTAGTAGGTTTTAAACTACCATGTTTAGCTAAAGTATTTAAATTTTCTTCAATAAAATTTTTACTTGCAATAAAAGAAACACGTTGTACAAACTTTGTCCACTGATCTAACAAAGTAACTCTAAAAAATTTATTGCTAAATCTTTGCATTTTTTCATTAACTAAATCACCACCACCTATTCGATGTGTTGCATCAGTAGGCGTAGCTGATTGTTCCATTGCAATATTAACTTTTTGAAATTCTCTATAAGCTTCTTTAGCAGTTAAGCCATTACGAGTTTGAAGTTCAGAGTGAATGTCTTTTGTAGCTTTTTTAAATCCTATTTCACTAGCTTCTACAAAAGCTTTAGCTGTATTTCTAAATCCTGCTCTGCCTAAGTTGACCATTATTTCTGTTAAACTACTTAAAGTAACTCCTCCTAATAATGCAACTCTAGTAGTTAAAGTATAAGCATCTGCAATATTTTGAACTTCGGGACTATAGCGAGTTAAATTTTCTCCTGTTGCTGTGCGATAAAGGTCTACTATATTTTGTTTATCTCTTTTGGTTAAAGGCTTTCCTGCTTTACGCATATCAGCATCTATGCTATTTACCCATTTATCTATAAATCGTTCTTCAGTTGAAACCCCCAGAGTTATTTTTTTAGCTAAAGCTTTACCTGCTTGAAAGTTATAGTCCATAATTGTTGTGCGTACATCAGGATTTAAAAACTTAACTACTAAAGAATCATCTGTTATTTTTTCAAAAGCACGAGTAGCAGAAAAGAAATGGCCATTAGTACCGCTAGACAGTTGATTTCTTTTGTCTAACATTTCAGTTACAATAGCTTGTCCTTCTGTTAAATCTTTAGCTTCGCCAACTTTTACAAAAATATTTGCAAGCTCCTCCTGCCCTTCTTCAATAGCTTTACGATCCCACATTCTAGGAAAATAATTTTCTACATTATGTTTTATTATGTCGTATTTTTTTAATTGTTTTCCAACTTTTTTAAACGTAGCTCTTATTTGATTACCTGCTGTATCTATTTTTTCAACACCAGAAGACTTTCCACGAACTGCTAAATTTAAAGCGTCATTAACATTATCTTCTACTTCACCTGTAAGCTGATGCATTGCTATAGGTTCAATGTTGTTAAAGTATTCAACATTTAAATCGCCTGTAATACGAGCGGCAGTTTCTGAAAAATCCATTCCTATAATATCTTTAGTAGTTCTATATCCTATGCCAAATTGAAAATTAAATACTTTTTGTAAGGTTTTAGCGTTATTAGAATACTTCACATAAGGAGTAAGTAAACCTGCGGCTTTACCATAAGTCTTTCCTATTAAAGCAGTTGTTCCTCTCCAAATACCATGAGATACTAAATGTCTAATTTCTTTTCCCGTTGCTCCTCTTTCAACAGATTGAATAACAATATTTTCTATTTCTTCAACTGTTTGTTGGCCACCACCTGCATCTTTAGCAAGTTTTTTAATATTTATAGATATTGGACTTTTAGAATTTTCTAAAATGTCTGCTATAGTTTCACCTGTAATATTTGGAGTTGTTTCTATTAGTTTTCCTAAATCTATAATTACATCATTTGCAGACATAGGTATGCTTTCATTAGCTAAGCTTTCTTCAAAGACTTTAATTCCTTGATCTTCAGGAACTTCTGCAACTAATTGTACATTTAAATCTTTTTCATCTATAGCTTTAGCAACTTTACTTGTATTGCGACTTTGAAAAACTTCCATTCCTTTTTTAAGTCCTGCGCCCGCTAAAGCACCTATACCTGCTGTTACGTATGTTTGTGCTTTATCGTACTCTTTTCTTTGTCCTGTTTCTATTTCTAAATTTTGAAGTGCTACATCATCTGCACCGCCAAACACTCCACCATAGGTTGCAAAACCTGTTTTAGTTGTAGGCTGTGTAGCGGCTAAACCTTTAGCTAAAGTTTTACTTAATGCTACTCTACTTGCTCCTTGTGCCGCCGCCGCTCCTGTGCCGCCTTGAAATATTAAACTAGCTAAAACAGGAATAGTTTCTAAATTAGCTACAGCATCAATGCCATAATCTTTAATAGCACCCATGTACTCTTTCATTCCGGTGACTGAAACTTTTTCCCAGTTTTGTCTTAGTCTTTTAAATGCTTGTTTTTCTGAGAGTGTCCAGTTTTTAACTTCTGATGCTACATTTACTTTTGTGCCAATACGCATTGTAAGATCACGCAAAAACTCAGAAGGCCCATCATCTGAGTAAGCGGCTGTGTCCATTATTCCACTTGTATATGTTTTATTACGAGCAAGAGCATCAGTAATTGTTTCATAATCTTTAATTACTTGTGGGTTTGTTTCAAAATCAGTAACAGTTTTTAATTCAGCACTACCTAAATTAACAGGCTCTATAGAATTAATAGGTGCTTTATAAGTTCCTGCTTCTTTTAATTCGTCACGTTTTTTTAAATACTCAGCAATATTAAATTCTTCAGACATTAATTAACTTCTCCGTATTTTTCCATATAAGAGGTGTAAAGAAAATCTGCTTTTTTCTTTTTAGTTTCTGCGGCTCTTACTAAACCTGCTAGTTGTCCAGATTGATTAGGTTCAATGTCGTTTAAAGTTTTATTAGCTCTAGTAAGACTTGTTAAAGCTAACTTCTGTTGATACTCAAAAGATTCTTGAGCTTGTATAACTTCTTCATATTCTTTTCTTTGAGCTTTAGAAGCACTATCTTCGTCTCTCATTGCTCGTCTTTCTTTAGGCTTTGATGGTGGTTTAGGCATATTAGAAATATTTGTATTTAAAATATTTGGAGATTCATTCCCTCCTGCTATTTTATCAGCCTCTTCTATAAGAATTTTTTCTCTTGAAGGTAATTCAGGAAATAAATCTTGTATTTTTACATCTTTAAATAGTTCTATTGAAAGATTTTTTTGTGATACAGTAAGACCTTTATAATAAGAATCTAAATTTAAATTATCTGCAATTTCTTGTTTTATAGTTTGAATTGCTCCTTGCACTGGAATACTTCCTTTATCTTCTAAAGCTATTAAAGCTTTTAAAGCTATAACATGATCATATTGATCGCTACCAGTTAATAAACTTTTATTGCTATGAAATACATTAAACCCAAATTTTGGATCGTGATGTATTGCTTTTAAATTTTCAATCCCCATTTGATTAGCTAGTGTAGAAGCAAATTGTGAGTTCCAACCTTTAACACTTTTAAATTTTGCACTTAATGTTTGGGCTGTTATAGCTCTTCTTCCATAATAACTTTGATTAAACTTTTCTATTTCTTTATCTGAAGGATCAGAATTTCCAATCATTTCAGATTTAAATTCTTGAAACAGTTTTCCTTCAGTAGTATTTTTATATGTTTCTTCATTCATTATACGAAATCCTTCAATTGTTTCTGAAGGCACATTCATAGATTTTATTTCTGCTGTAGAGTTTTGAACCTTTTCAGTTATTTCGTTACCCGTATCTACTCTAACTAGCCCTACTATTTCTTCGCCTATTTGCATTTTATATGCACTAACTTCTATTGTTTTTCCAAAATCGCCAACAATGTTTACGTTTACTATATCGCCTTTAATTGGTTCTGCTGTCGGAAGAAGTTTAGCTTCTGTTTTAAAATTATCTTTAAACTTTTTAATTTCTTCAGCAGAGTCTAAAGCAAATTCAAAATTATTTGTTTGCTCAAAAATACTTTTAACATCTTTAGAGTCTACTTTGCCTTGAGCGCCTAAACCATTTTCTCTTTCTATAGAGTCCATAGAGGCTTGTTCAGGAGTTCTTTCATCTTGACCACTTAAAACATTAACAAAAGGAAGTGTAAATACCTGCGCTAAATTTTGTGGTCTTCCTTTAAGAAGAGACTTTTTAAAAGCTTCTTCAGGATTTTCTCCCCATTGAGCAGTATTTGCTGTAGCTTTTTCAAAGTTTTCTTTAGCATGTTGTTTCATTATTTGAGCAAGCTCACTTGCATGTGTATGCTTTAAAGAATTAAAACTAGAAGGGTTCTTATTTTTAAATTCAACACTCATCGGCATTTGATCTACTTCAGTGGTTGCTTTAGCTAAATAATATGCGTCTTGCCCGTCTTCATAAGCTAAACTAGTATTCCAATCATTTAAAGCTTTATTATTAGCGGCTATGTTAGATTTTAATTTAGCATTACGAGCATAGTAGTTTTCATTTTGTAAAAATTTTTCATTTTTGTTTGTTAATACTTGATTGCCTATACTTACTGCGCCTTTAAATAAAAGTCCTTGAAGAACATTTTTTCTTTCTTGACTTTTTGCACGTTCACGAGCTTCTCGCGCTTGATCATCTTTGCGCTTTCTAACATCTGCTAGTAATGATTCGCCAAAATCTCTAATTGCCATTTTTAAACTCCTGTTGATCTAGCCATAAGGCTATTAGATTGTTCTTCTTTTTTTGCGGGTGCTTCCATTAAGCTAGGTTCGTTTATTTCTATTTCTGGTAGTTCTTCTAAAGTTTGTTTCATTTCAGGAGTTAACATTCCTGCGGGGATCATTCCAGACTGCTTAGACTTTTTAAGTCTTTCAAGTCTATCTTCAGTCATTATAGAACCTAAAGTTAACTGATCGTCCATTTCATCTTCTTCTTCGCCGTTATAAATTACCATGTCAATATCTTGTCGTTCTGCAAGAGCCATAATCATATAAGTAGCAGGTTCAAATAACATTATCATTAAGTCAGGATTCCATGCTCCATTTTGAAACTCAGTAAATAATATTATTTGAACTATATCCATAATAGGAACACCGTCAGAAACTGTTTCCATTAAGCTTGTATAAGTAGTAGGCTCAATAAAAGATTCCCATAAGTATTCAGAAGCTTTATGCACTGAAGTAAACTTTGGTGGTCTTTCATACGGCGCAGGATTTTCAGGATCATTAGCTAACGACTGCCCTGCTAGTGGTCTCTTTCCGCTTGTTTGTAATTTTGCAAATTCTTCTTCTACTGTAGCCATAATTTTAAAACCTTTTAAGCTGTTTGAGCCATATAGTTGTCATACTGGAATGCAGTGTAACCATAAGGATTAGGATTGTTCATTACTTGTTGTTCAAATGAACGAGCGTTCATAATTTCTGGAGCGCCGTATTGAGACTGAGGACTTGCAAAACTATCCATACTTGGAACATATGCAACATTACTAACATTTTGTACATTATATTCTGGCTTTTCTGAAATACCAAGCTCTTGCCCAACTCTAAGATTCATTTGTTGTTGAAGAGCTTCTTCTGTTCCTTTAAATGTATAACCTAAAGGATCGTCAGCTATTTGTCCTGCTTTCTTATATATACGATCAGGAATATTACTAACGCCTGTTTTTAAACGATCTAATAAACTTGGCGCGTCAACTGCGGTAACTCCTGCATCTAGTGCTGACATTTGTGGTAAAGGGCCAGACGGAATTTCAATACGAGAAAAGTTTTCAGGGCCTGTTAAATTTGATCTTAGTGCTGTAGCTTGTTGTTGAGCTAAAGCCGCAGGGTCTTGAATAGTTGAATCTAAGCTTGCAGTTAAATTAGACCTTCCTGCATCTATTTCAGCTTGAATGCCTCTACCATATTCAGAATTAAAGCCAAAAGGATCGTCATTTGCGCTTTCAACAACTGTTTTTTCTATTGCTTTTGTAAATTTAGAAGGGTCAGCAGTTAAATTTGCAAATCTTGAATTTTTTCCAACGCTTCGACTAAACGCACTATCACCGCCAGTAAAGAAATTGTCAGCGGCATTTGTAAACATTTCACCTTTTAATCCTAAATTTTTACCTGCGGTTTTTGCAAAGTTTCCAAGAGTATCTGTAACGCCCTTAGTAACATTGTTAAATACGTTGCCTGCTTTGCTTACAGTATTTCCTACAAACTGCATGACTTTTCCTGCGGCCTGTCCTACTGCACCTAAAGCTCCTCCTAAAGTATTAGTAGCTAATGCGCCTGCCGCCCCCGTAAAAGCTCCTCCAAGCGCCGCACCAATTCCGGGCAAAATAAACATCATAGCTACTTGACCTAGTATGCCTATTTTACCCATAAATTTTCCAAACTTGCCAAAAGCTTTCTTAATCCCTTTGCCAATTTTCTTAACAGTTTTTTTAATGCCTTTCCAAATCTTACTAAAAAATCCCATTTTTAAATACCACCGTAGTTTCTAATTAATTGTAAAAGTGAGCTTGTGCTTGTTGTTGCATCTTTTGCTGATCCCGATTCATTGCCAATAGCCGTTGCAATTAAAGTAGCTTCCCGTTGTTCGTTATTTTCATAAGCTTGACGAATGTAAGATGCTTCATCGCGCAACTGTTGCCATAACTGAGTTTGATCTAATGCAGAAATATTATAAGCATTTTGAACATTTTGTTGATTAGCCGCATTAGCCGCCGCAGTATCAATAGTATTAGCTTGTCTACGCCAGTTAATGTTTGATTGCTCAACAGCCTGTGCGTTTGCCGCATTCCATTGATCTCGTTGAGTTTCTATAGAAGCATTAAATTTACTAATGTCTGCATCTAATTGCGTTGAAAACTGATCAGCCTGTAAAAAGTTGCCTGCTTCAATAGCTTCCATACGATTAGCTTCAGTGACGTTAAAGGACTCCATAGCATTTCGCGCACTTGTATTAAATTGCTTCATGCTATTAGACTGACTAATCATAAACTGATCTATTTGATTTTGAGATGTTGCACCAAATTGTTTAGCGGCATTCTGTGCGGCTTGATCAGATAGTAGTGCTTGTTGCTCTAGTTGCTGATCCATAACAATCCCTTGCTGACGATTATTAAGATTAGCCATGTCCATAGATAAGAAGTTTTTAGCATTTTCTACAGACACTCTAGTTCTTGCATCTGCATTAGCCAAATCTACTTGAGTTAGCATCGTAGCATTTTGAATAGCTGATTGTTGGTCGGCACTGAATTGCGTAGCTGTCATGCTCTGCATAAACTTGCTGTTAGCGAGTTCCATTTGTTGTTCGTTGCTCATTGCGGCTACATCAAGATTAGCATTCATTTGAGCATTAAACATTCCGGCGGCTTGCTCGTTGCTAAGATTTGCAAGACCCATCTGCTGTGCAAGTTGTGCGTTAACCTGTCCTGCTTGCATTTTCTTTTCATAAACTTGAAGCTGTTGAATATTCTCAGCAGACATAGAAGCCATATCAGCTTGACTTCTAGAACTTAAATTAGCAAGCTCAATCTTTTCTTCCATAGAAAGATTAGCCATGTCAGCATTTTGTTTAAACTGTTCGTTTTGAGACATGACCTGAACAAAAGTATTAAGCTCTTGAGTTCTACCTCTATTAGCTTCAGTAAAGTTAGCGGCATCTACAGCAGACTTTTCCTGAAGCATTGCAAGCTCCATTTGCTGTTCGTTGCCTAAGTTTGCAAGCTCCATTTGTTGTGCAAAGCCTGCATCAGCTTTCTTAAAGTCTACAAGAGTATTTAGATTAGCAAGTCTCATTTGCTGATCTGTAGTCATGTTGGCTCTTTCTGTTGCGTTCTTTTCAGAAAGCTCTGACAACTCAACTTTAAGTCTTGCATCTAAGTTAACTTCTTCCATACGTGAGTTAAGTTCGGTCTGACGTATAGTGCGCTGTACTGTTGCGTTATATGTAGCTAATGTAGATTGCTGTTCGTTAGATAGTGATTCAGCATCAGCACGATTCATAGCTTCTAAGTTTGCAAGCTCTATTTGTTGATCAGCACTAAAGGTTTGAGAAATTGCTTGCTGACGCATTTCAGCATTCTTTACGCCTGTAGTTAGCTTAGCATTTAAGTTAGCAAGTTCTACTTGTTGACTAGCATTTAAGTTTTCTGAAGATGCTTGATTTTGAGCCGTAAGGTTTGCAAGCTGTAAACGCTCTTCAGTGCTTAAATTAGCTAGTTCAGTTTGCTGACGGAACTCAGTGTTTTGTGCCATGTGTTGTGCGGCAGTTTGAAGCTGAGTTAATTTAAAGCGATTAGCCTCTGTAAAATTAGCACTATCTGTAGCGGCTTTGTCGGCCAACATTGCCATTTCCATTTGCTGAGCGTTGCCCATATTAGCCATATCCATTTGTTGGCCTAGCTGAGCATTTGTAGTTTTAAAGTTTACTAAAGTTTCTAAGTTCTTTAAACGCATTTGTTGGTCGGCTGACATATTTGCACGAGAAGTATTATTTTTCTCTGATAACTCAGAAAGTTCTATTCTTAAACTACTATCTAAATTAGCAACTTCCATTTGTTGATCTAGTTCTGCTTGACGAGTAGAACGTGCAACAATATTGTTTAAACGAGTCAGTTCAAATTGATTCTCTGCTGTAAAGTTTGCTGAATCCGTAGCCGCTTTTTCTTGTAGCATTGCTAAGTTTATTTGTTGCTCATTGGACATATTAGCCAAGTCCATTTGCTGTGCAAACTGTGCATCGGTTTTACGGAAGTCTATAAGAGTTTGAAGCTCTGTAAGACGTTCTGTTTGTTCTGCGGTCATTGTATCTTTTGCCGCCGCGTTCATTTCTGATACACGTTGCATTTCAACTTGAAGAGCAGGAGAAAGATTAGCTTTTTCCATGTCTTGATTAAGCTCAGCTTGTCGCATAGTTTTATTTATTTGAGCATTATACGTTTGTAATCTTGCTTGTTGATCAGCAGTCATGTTTTGAGACTCTGCTTGATTTAAAGCTTGCAAGTTTGCTAAGTCCATCTGAGCATTAGTGCTTAGCTGTGCTATAGCGGCCTGCTGAGTCTGTGCAGATGTTTGTTGCGCTCGTTGCTGAGCCATTTGTGCATTAGCTAATTCAGTTTGCTGACGTTGCTCTGCTGAAGTTATAACAGCTTGTTGATTAAATGTACCTTGTTGTACTTGAATCTGCTGAGCCATTTGAGCAGTCTGTGACGCGGCAGTTTGGCGGTTAGCAAGATTCTGCATCCGTATCTGCATAACACTTTGAGCAGTCGAAAGATTAGCTTGCTGTTGATTAGACAAGTTTTGTTGTGCGCGTTGTTGAAGGGCTTGAGCATTGCTTTGAGCCATTGGTAGCGCACTCTGTATAATAGCATTAAACAATGCATCACGGCCTACAGAAGAAACACTAAGCCCTCTAGAAGCCATCATTTGATTAACAGCATCAACAGCAGGTCTTGCCCACAACGGAGTTTTTCCTTCTTCTATTCCTCCTAAAAGTCCTTCCATTTGTGTAGAAACAAGTGCTTCAACAGGCAAAGCCGCAACAGCCGCAATAGTCTGTGGGTCAATACCTTTGTCTTCTTCTACACGAACTGTTGCAGGGTCTTCAGCAATAGCGGCTGTTATTTCTGGCTGTACGTTTGCAACAACCTCCATCATATCTGCGGCGGCTACAGTTCTATCTTGTCCTGTTACGGCTTGCATAGTTGCGGCGGCCATTGTAGGAACACCACCAATCTGTGCGGCATCTCCTACAGGTGCTTCGCCTGTAATAGCTTCACGACCTTCTAAGTCTACTGAAGGTACATCGCCTAGTTCGTTTGCAATTCTTGTAGAAGCTTCTGCAACCTGTGCAGTTCTTGTAGCGGCTACTTCATAAGCGGGTATAGAGTCTATGTCTGTATTACCGCCTTCTGGCGTAAAGTCTGCATTAAAGTATTCAGCTTGAGCCGCTTTTTTCTGAGGCGGTACTCCTAAACGATCTTTGTATTGTCTTTCAACTGCTGTACCTGTAACAGCTTGTCTTGATAATTCTAAAGTAAATGCATCTAATTTAGCTGTTTGTTCTGCTTCGGCTTGGGCAGACACATCGTCTGTAACAGCATCACGCCTATCTTTTTGTGCTTGAACTTCATCGGCTATTGCTGATTTCATGTCTCCAACGCGTATTGCTTGCTCAGCTTCACGGGTTGCAAAGCCTGCTTTGCCTGCATCAGCTATTTGTTCTTTACGTCCTGCGGCAACATCAGCGGCTCCTAAAAAGTCTGCTTGTGCGGCAGTTTCAGTAGGCGCTGTACCAAGCTGTGCTTTGGTTCCTTCAGCGGCTTTGCCTGTTTGAATTTCACGCTGTACCATTGCTTTGCTGTAAGTATCTAAAGCTTCTGTAGGATCAAGGCCACGTTTTTCAGCATCTAATTTAATTTCATCAACTTTAGATTGTGGTATGGTCATACCTTCGCTTGTAGTTACTTTTGGCTCATCGACTGTTGAAGGATCAAAGCCGTAGTCGCTGTCATCCATAGCGCCTTTAGCATAGTCTTTGTAATCTGGGCGGCCTACTGCATCTCCTAAAGCTTCTGCTTCATCGGCTCTTCGGCGCTTTGCTGTATTTACTTCTTCAGCAGTTGCAGGAACGGCTACACCTTCTCTTGTAACTTTACCTTGTGCGGCTTCAATGTCTGCTAGTCTTTCTGCTGTAGAGGCTTTATATCTTTCGGCATCTCTAGTTTCTGGGCCTACTTTAACTTGACTAACATCTCCTTGTTCTGCTGTCATTTCTTTAGCAGTTACAGTACCTGCTGTAGCTTCAGTCGCTTCGCCAAGATTTTGAACGTCTGTAGAAAGCCCTGCTTTTTGTAAAGTTAATGTAGCGTTTCTTCCTAAAGACCCGTTTGGGTCTGACTTTATAAAGTCTTCAAGCATTCTTTGTGCATCAGCAGTTAAAGAACCTCCTGCTGTTAGCGTGGCATTCATTTGTTCTAGTGCTTGTTTTGGCGCTTGAACATCTATTCCTATTGGAGCATCTTTTCCTGAAGGCGCAGTTACTCTGCCTTTAGAAATTATACCTGTAGGAATATCTACAGGATAATCAGGTGTAGGTGTAGGCGTTGGTGTAGGTGTAGGCGTTGGTGTTGGAGTAGGTGTAGGCGTTGGTGTTGGAGTAGGTGTAGTTTGAGTCCACTGCCCATCTATAAATCTCCAACCATCAGCAAGAGCTTCTGCCGCAGATGAATAACCTCTTTGCGACCACCAAGTACGAGTGGTTTCTCCCGCAGGGGGCGCTGTAGGCTCAGTAGCCCGTGGCGGAGGGTTAGAGCCTCTACGTCCTCGTCTTGCTTCTTGAGAGCCATCAGAATTTCTAGGATTAGTTTCAGGCATAGTTGTAGGTGTAGGCGTAGGTGTTTTTACACTTGGCTGTACCGCAGGCTTTACTGTAGTTCCGTATCCATATCCAGAATTTACAGCAGGTGTAGGTGTTTTTACACTTGGCTGTACCGCAGGTTTTGTTGTATTCTTTCCATAACCAAAAGCAGGTTTTGAATCAGACCTGTTTCTTGAACCGCCAGTATAACCATAACCACCTACATTATACTTAGCACGTTTAGCTTTTAGTTTATTTAAAGTTTTATTTTTTTTCATTTATAATTCCTATCCTATGCGGCTTGTTTGGTTTCCCTAGCGTTTGTTGGAAATGTAGTATCTGTTGTTTTTAATTCAAATTTAGATAGCTTGTATGTTGAAGGATAATCTAGTTTTAATTCGGGCAATAAAACATATTCATGTAGTTGTCCTGCATTTTTCATATCTTCTAAAGCATTTAAATATGTATCCATCCACTCATAATCTTTTCCAAAATCTGATTCAATCTTTACAATGCCTGCTTCTCTTTCATCGTATATATACGTTGCAGGCTGTTCGTCAGTTGAGTAAAAATTTAATCTTCCTTGCACTGCTTCATGTTTTAAACTTAACATTTGCAATGTATCTTCACCTATTATTACTTCTTCATTGAACTTAAACTTTGCGGCTTTCTTGCTAAACCACGTAACTCTGCAATGTACTTCAGAGCCTTCACTGTACTTGCGTTGTTCTGTATAATACTTTTTATGCAAGCTTTCAAAGTACATAGATTTTTCGTGACTTAAACCTGTTTCTTCTCTAAAGTTTGTGTAGTAATCTCCGTTTATAAGATCATCATAATCAACACTAAAAGGATTACAAATAAACAACTCATCATCTATGTTTCTTAAAGAACTTTGATTTACTAAACATACTGCATCCGGCGGAGTCTTTAAAGTTGCTAGGTGCTTGTACATCCAAATTCCGTGTGCAGTTAAAAAGTCATCGCCGTCTATCAGTACACAATAATCATTATTAGAAGCTATAAAAATATCAAAGACTGAGTTCTTTCCTTTTGATGGAGTTCCATTGCTTTCAGTAATGTAGTACTCTATCTTTTCAAGCTTACAGTAATCTTCGGCTTCTTTTATATAATCTTCATCCAAACTATTAATGACTACTACTGTATCTTCTTTTAATATATTGCTAAAGTCTGGATCATTGTGGCGCTTTAAAGCATGTAAGTTTTCAGATGTTAAAATATAAAACTTTAATTTCATTTATATTTTTCAACAAGTTTCTGAACTGTCTCAGACTCATAAATCCTAATGCCTAGCCACACAATAGTAAACAAAGAAGCAGTGGGCGGCAACCAACTAATCATTGTAAGAACGCCTGTACTGGCGGCGGCTATATCT
>Ga0209535_1001506_pt1 | contig 15822 bp, 14 predicted proteins | sample LinPmetageLP28_FD_184041 | JGI IMG/M metagenome (GOLD analysis project Ga0209535, IMG submission 184041) | Marine viral communities from the Pacific Ocean - LP-28 (SPAdes) (version 2) | ecosystem: Environmental > Aquatic > Marine > Oceanic | place: Pacific Ocean | collected 2009-08-22 | reverse complement strand
GAAGGAGCACCATTCTAATTAAACTGCGGGGGCTTTGGCCCCCGCTTTATATTATGGCACACTTTTATGAAGTAAAAAAAGATACGGGGTTCCTTCGGGATGACCTGTCCACTCCCTTCCAAGCAAGGAAGGAAACTCAAAGTAGTGGCAAGGCGATAGTTGCCAGCGTTACCGAGAAGCTGAAGGTGTATCCAGATTTCTTCTTTGAAACTTGGAGAACTAAGAAAGCAATCGAGCTTACCAAGGAACACCCACACCTCGGTGAAGAGGAAATCATGGACATGATGTGGGGGATGAGGGTTCATCCAAAGACTGGCGAGGAGGTAAAGAGTTCTTCTTGGGGAACCGAATGCCACAAACATTTAGAAACTACCATTTGCGGGGGTCAGTGTCCCCAATCCTGGAAGCCCTTTGTCATGCCGTTCATTGAATGGGCAGATGACCAAGACCTAGAAGTTGTGGAGGTTGAGGGAGTTGTTTCCAACAGTGACCAAGAGTTTAACACAGCAGGAACAATTGATCTACTGGCCGTACACAATGGCAAGCTTGCCCTCTTTGACTACAAGACAAGGGATGTGGCAGAGCATCAGGAAATTTCCCGAAAGGCATATCACAAGGATGCTATGCAGCTAGCTTCGGAATCTAGGATGGTAAGGCTTGCCAGTTACCTAGACTATGACCCGCCAATTCACACCGTCATCATCAATACCAATAACGGAAACACCCATGTCAAGACGTGGACTGAACAGGCACAGGCCAAGGCACTGCATGATGCTATCAGTTGCTTCATGTTCTATGACTTGGTCAACAAGATGCGATGAATGAGCTACACCTTTTTGCAGGAGCAGGGGGAGGAATCCTTGGTGGAAAACTTCTCGGACATACCACAGTGTGCGCTGTTGAAATTGAACAGTACCCAAGACAAGTCTTGCTGCAACGACAACGAGACGGAGTGTTGCCCAAGTTCCCCATCTGGGACGATGTCTGCACCTTTGATGGGAAGCCCTGGAGGGGAACAGTTGATGTTGTTTGCGGAGGATTTCCTTGCCAAGACATATCCCCACAAGGAAAAGGCATTGGAATCAATGGTGAGCGCAGTGGACTTTGGAAGGAGTATAAAAGAATCATTGGGGAAATTAAACCTCAGTATGTCTTTGCTGAAAACTCCTCGTTATTGCGGAAGCGTGGGCTTGACGTTGTCCTCGGAGACTTGTCCGAATTGGGGTATGATGCAAGATGGGGCGTGTTGGGAAGTGGGGACATTAAAGCACCTCACCAAAGAAAGCGTATGTGGGTACTGGCTTCCAACTCCAACTGCACACAACAAAAAAGAAGCTGGTTATCCAGCGGAGACCAGGAGGAATACACAAAGCTTAACATACCTAGTGAATGGACTGAACGGAGGGGCATTACACCCCAACTTCACAGAAAGAATGATGGGGTGGCCTATGGATTGGACAGACTTAAAGCCATTGGCAATGGACAAGATCCTTGGGTGGTAGCAACAGCATGGAACATTTTAAATGTAGCGTAGGCAATGAAGGTTTGGACTGAAGCTAGACTAAGATCTTTTATGATGTCCTGTGTTAGGTCGGGAACTAGGAGGTGGGCTCCCAAATATCAAACACTTAATGAGTCGTTTGTTGAAAGCCAGAAGAACGAGAAGACCGGCAGGATGCGGAAGATGTACCGATGTGCTATTACCAATAAGCTTTTCCCCGCAAAGGAGATGCAGGTTGACCACATCGAGCCGGTAATCCCCGAAAAGTGGGGACGCAAAACTAAATATCTTGGATACAATTGGAACGAGCTTCTTCCTAGGTTGTTCTGTGGTAAAGAAAACCTACAGGCAGTTAGCAAGGAAGCACACAAGGCCAAGACAAAGGAAGAGAATGCAAAGAGAAAAAAGAAATGAACGACAATGAAAGATTCAAAAAACACCTAGCCAAAAGCCACGGGCCAGTATGGAAAATTGCAAACCACATCAGCTCGATGGGTTATCCGGTGAACATACCACCAACCTTCGTCGCTCCATCACATGAGGAGTGGGAGGAGTTTGCCGATGACGGGGACTTATATGTTGGTCAAAGGGTTGAAGTGAAAAAGCTAGGCGTTGACTTTACCGGCAGAGCTGACTGGCCTTTCAATTCAAAATTTATTGTGTGTGCTAAACATTCATTTGACAGGGCAAAGCCAAGGCCATATAGGTATTACTATTTAAACAAAAGAGAAACCCATGCAGCAATTGTAAAGGGAAGCTCACATAAGAGCTGGTATTGCGAAACTAAAAAAGACTCACGTTATGAAGATATGGTGCAATCATTCTATATGTCTCCCATGCACTTGGTTAAGTTTATATCGCTATGATTTTTAGATCTAATCCACAGAACAGAGTAAAACTAATCCCCGAAGAGAGCCATGAAAGAAAAAAGTGGCCCATATATTCTGGGGTACTGTCCCCATTTCCGAACGCCATTGCAGCAGTGGCCCAGCAATCCTATGCTGGCAATGAGAAACATTGCGATCCCCTTGAACCTCTTCACTGGGAGCCAGGAAAATCTAACGATCACCATGACTGCCTGATGCGACACCTCTTAGAAGAGGACTATGTAGCTGTGGCATGGAGGGCTCTGGCTCTCCTTGAAACTAAAATACAAAACGAGGAATATCATGGACCTGAATAAACTAAAACAAGACTACTACAACCACTTAATTAACACGGCTACTATAGACCAAGTTAAGGAATTGCTAACATCTTCATTGACTGTTGTTGGTTGTGCAAATTTACTAAGACAACAAGCCTCCAAAGCTATAGATGAGATGAACGAAGAGCAGTGTGAACAGCTTAACAATCAGCTCAATCCACAGAAGGAGGAAGAAAATTTAGACGGTAATCCAGACGAGTAATCTTTGGAAAAGGTGTTTTATCTTTTTCACCTTTCATTAAACCCGTCGGGGCCGAGGTCATTCTCGGCCCTTATTTTTTTAGTAAGAGGTTAGGGAACCTCTAAGCCGCATGGCCTTCAATACATCATCGGTGATGATGCCCTTCCTGCGATACTCGTTAACTAAAACTGAGTTGGTTGCACCTACGCCAAGAACATTCATCAGCATCTCAGCTCTTTCGGAAGCCCCCAAACTGAGCAAGCTTCTGTCAAACTCGCTGATGTTTTTCCTGTCATAGGTTTGTTCCTGCCTGAGCTTGGACAGGAAAGCTTTGCGTAGTTTTATATTGCCCTTGGTATTGGCTAAAATGTTTCTCTTTGTTTCAGAGAACGTGCTTCCCTCAATAGACTCATAAGCATCAGCCATTGTAGTAGCTTTTATGTAATCAATTGGCTTTGTCTTGTTTTGAGATATTTGAATTACGTCCGAGTTGGATACGTTGCCATTTTTAAATATTTTAATAGCTTCATCGTCGCTAACACCAAGAGTTTTCAGGGAATCATATACGCCCATCAGCTTATTCATTGATGCGTCTCTGTTCTCGTTGGCTTGCTGGTAAGCCCTCTGGCGTACATCCTCTGGAGTATTCTCGTCCAGACTATTGTATCGACCCTTGATTAGTCTCATGTTCTCATTGGATGGTCTGATCTTCCACTTTGTATCGTCGTCAACATTGAAAGAAGTTTGCCTGACACCCATAAGCCTGAGAACAAGTTGGTTTTCTGTATAGTCTCCGGTTCCATTCAATGTCTCCACCCACTTATCAAGTTCACCAACAGCACTTGGAGTAAATAGTTCTTTAAGAAAATAAGTAGCACGGTCATAGCCTCTTCCAAGCCCGTCCTCCTTTAAGCTAATTGGGTTGCCATATTCATCTTGGTTCCTGGTTACACTACCAAGACCTTGGAATACAAAAGAACCTTCTCCTATAAACCTGTCAGCAAAGACCGCAGCCACATCCTTTATGCTGTTTACCGTTCCCTTACCACTCAACGCTGCATTAGCAATGGAGTTGAATTCAGAGAACGGGTTTATATAGGAAGCATTTATATATGTTCCAGATCTTCCATCTGGGTTCATATTTATAATCAAGTCCTTGTCCCTGTCATAGTCTGGTATGACAGTGTTCTTGAGTGCCTCCATTTTTTCGGAGTCAACTCCGTTTGCTTCATTGTAATTCTTAACCGAATACCCAAAGCCAGCAGATAGAGTTCCCAAAATTGCCCCACGCTTAACGCCCTCTCCAAGCATTGCAGACCTGTTGGCATTTGATAGAAGCTCTTGGCTCAGTCCCAAGTCATCTCCGAATGTTCCCTTACTCATCTTAACAATGGTTCTCACATTGTTAAATGTGTTGCGATAAAGCTCTGCCGTGAAAGCAGAAAATGGGGGAGCTAAACCAATTGAAGAAGCCTTCTTAAAAGTTTTGCTAAGCTTGTTGTAGTTCTGATAGGTGTCATTCGTTAGGAAAGCTGAAGCTCTCTCAACCTCAGCCAAGTATCTGCCATCTGACACACCCGCTGGCTTTGGGAAAATCTTCTTTATCTTGTCTATGTTGCCCTTCCAAACAACATAACGAAAAGCGTTGTCCGTGACTTGGTATGCTTTGCTAAGAGGATCAAATGCTTTATTGGTCCACTTACCAATGCTTCCATCACCCAAAGCTCTTACGGTATCAGCGGTGGAAACATCCGCACCCATCATTCCGTATTTACGCATCTTGCCAATATCATCCAGCAACAGTTGCATCTGCTTTGACTCAAGGCCAGCTCTGGCCGCCTTGGATATGCCTTTGCCAAAAGATTCAGCAACTCCCTCAATGTTTCCGAACTCGTCAAGGGACATTCTGATGCCGTTCATAACATCCTTGCCCATCAAGTTGAAATTGCCCGAAGCCATAGCTGCGATAGCTCCACCCATAGCATTGGTTGCATAGGATATTGGACTAGCTATAACCTTGACGGCCTTACTAGCTCCAACACTTGTGCCGTACAGGTCTTTTAGCGTTTTAGCAAAAGCGTTTGTTGCGCCTATTGCTTTGTCAGCCACATTGTGAGCAAGCCCAGAATGTGAGATTTCCAACATTGAATCAGCTACTTCTTTGGGAGCCTCAATGACTACGTTGCCCCCAAACAAACTCACTTGTTTGGAATTTTCAAAAGGAATTTGAGGAACATTCTGCCTCACTCCACCTATGGATAATACGTTGAGCTTTCCTTGTTGTTGGAGATCGCGCAACAAAACCTCTTGAGTTCTCAGTCCAGCAATACGCTTTGAAAGTTTGCTAATTGTACCAAACATTTGCTCGGCTGTATCCGATTTACCCGTAAGGGGATTAACAAGTTCTCCACCAAGAAACTCAACCAGCTCATCTGGAAGAGCTTCCTTTTTATCAAGGAGAATGTCACTGGTTCTGAACTCGTCAACCTCTCCCACAGTCTTAGAGGGGAATGAAACTCTAGCCTTGGGATTTGCTGCTCTTGTTAAATACTTTCTATTCAAAAGCTCCTCGGCTTTTTGACGTTTTCTAAGAAAAATTTCACCAGCATCTTTTATTTCTTTGCCTGTTAATGGATCTGTAAACGTACCATTTTTAATGTTCCTGTCGTTTTTTATAATCCATTTAACAAGCTTCTCCTTGGACTCTTTGCTGGGAACATACTTAGCATCATCAAACAATCTATACTCTGTTGTTAGATAATTCTGAAGCCTTAATGAATCCGCTATGCTGGTATTGTTGGACATATCTCCACCAACCTCGTTAAGGATTGCACGTATAGCCAAAGCCTCTTCACTGCCAACAAAACCATCTATGGTTTTGGGGTCTACAAACTCAAGCAACTCAGTCTGAAGTCTTGATCTAGTTACCTTCCACTGATCCAAATCAGATTCAAGCCTAGACAAATATTCAGGAAGCTTGGCTTTTGTTACAAACTTGCCACCCATAGATGACCCAGCTCTATGTCTCAGTTGCTCTGTGCCAGCCTCTTCAATAAATTCTCCAGCCTCAGACGGTGACGTAACATACTTCCTTACGTCATCCATTACGGTTGAGTTTGGATTTCTTTGAAGTTCTAGTTTTATTTCTTTCCGAATCCTTGAACCAACGGATTCTGCTTCATTAACGACCCCCTGAATTCCATCAACCCTGTTGGTAAGCTCTCTTCCAAAAATTGTAGAAGGAGCCATATTGTTTATAAACCTAGTAAACGCATTTGCTTGGGGAATATCTGCTCCCGTAGTGGGATCTCTGGCTAATATAAGAGCCTTCAGTGCCATCTCACTAGAGACATTCCTGCGAGACAGGGCTAATAGTTTATTAAACTCCTTGTCCATTTCATCTTCCGAAACAGACAGCCTAGACGGAAGTAAAGCTCTTTGCTGAGGGGTTACATTAACCGCCTTGTCGTTGACGTTAAGCTTCATTGTATCAAGAAGCTCTCTCTTCCTAGAAAGACCCATTGTGGACCAACTTTCCTGCAACTTATCAGTAAAAACTTCAGATGCTTCATCTAGGTTTTTACCAAGAGACTTCTGTATTGAGTTACCCAATACGCCTCCGAACAAGCCACCAAAGGCTGCACCACCTGCACCATACTGAAGCACCTCATCAAAGGATGGGAGGTCTCCATCGTTTATTAAATTCTCTACGGTAATTTCAGAAACACCAAGAGCAGATCCGCGAAAAGCTTCACGCCTAATTGCACCTGGAATGGTCTTGGACCCATACCGATTCAACCCTTTTGCGGCACTATCTAAAAGCTTTGTAACCTTACCTGCCTTGCTTGCTGCTTTTATACCAGCAGCACCAGGAAGTAAGTTGACCAAGCCAGCGGCCATAGCCCTGCCAAAATTAAACGGCTCATTGTTTATTCTTTGATTTGCCAAGCTTCCAGCAAAGCCACCAGAAAAAGCTATTGGTATGTAGCCAATGCCTGTAGCTGCGCCTAGAGCTTGAGCACTTCCAGCGATGCCCACTTCAGCACCGAGGCCACCAATCATTGAGCCAACACCAGACTCTTGGTCTTGGTATTCAACCTCGCCAGTTCTTGGATTGTAGTATGCCACTTATAATTTAAGTATTTGATTACTGATGATATCCGGGACTCCCATAAAAACCAGACTGGTCATAAGGACGTGTTTGACTGGCCAAAGATGATAAGCCCTTATCCCTCAAGCTTTGATTTTGAGGAATGGTTGCAGCAGTTTCTGGCATCGGAATTCCTTTGAGATAGGTATCTTCATTGAAAAAATCAAAAGCCTTCTGAAGTTCCACCATCCTTGGTGTATTCATGTTTAAGTTATGTTGCTTAGCACCCTCCAGTTTTTCTCTTATAACTTCAGCTTTTTGAAGAGGGCTTAGTGGGTCCCATTGTGCACCCCGATCACCTATCCCTAAAACACCGACAAGCTTATTGTTCATAGTTTCCTCACTACCCAAGCCGATGTCGGTGTCTTTATAGGAATCAATTTCGGTTTGTGTTAAATCGGCTTCTTTTTTCTTAAGAAGACTTTCAGCCTTAAGAGCTTTAACTTGAGCCCTTGTCAAATCTTCAGACTGATCAAGTTTTTTTAGTTCAACGTCATATCTCTTTTTTGCTAGTTTATAATCCTTGTTATATTGCTTTTGGGTAATGGTGTTAGCCTCTCGCATAGCCTTTAGCTTTTGCATATCCATGAGATTGTCACTGGCCCACTGGCTTATCCTTAGTTTTTGATCTCCTTCTTTGAATTCTTTCTCAAAGGCAAATACTTCTCCCGCTAATTCTTGTGCGTCCTCAGCCATGCCAACTCTCCGATCCTCAAGACCAACTCTCGCTTTTTCAAACTCAACTCTCTGACCTTCAAGACCAACCCTCTGGCCCTCATACCCAGCCATCTTGTTCTGAATATCCATTGCATTCTGCATGGAGGATATTTCCAGCTCGTTTTTGAGATAGGCATTTGCAAGCCTAGAAGACACTTTATTAGTTTTAACGGCTTCAAGGAAAGCCTTCCTGTCCACCTTCTGATTCCCATCCTTGTCTATTTTCAAGCTATCAAAATAAGCTTGTTGCAAAGAAGAATCGTCTTTCTTGCTTTTAAAATCTTGGATGACACCAGCAATGGAGCTACCAATGTTGGAATACATCTGTCCCGATGCCGCTCCAGCTTGTGAGAGTGCCTGTAGTGCCGCAGGGCTTACGGCCCCCAATCGGGGATCAACTGTGCTACCTAATACTGCCATAATTTTCCCTATCTATTTGTAATGCTTCTTTACTATTGAGGTCATCCACTTGCGGATGAAAGACTTTATGAATGGTTTGTTGCTGATAAATTCAGCAAACCGCTCACCATGCTTAATGTAAATTTTGCGGAACCAAGAAGGAGCTTCATCAAAAAGCCAACCTCTGAACAATAACCACATTGGATTGTTTTGTCCATACACTTCTCTGGCTACCCAACACGCAAACATCGCCGCCGAACCTAGTTGTGCAATACCACCGAACATACCAGCTTGTTGTTGTGCGTTTGCACTCATTGCAGAAGCATCCAAACCTGCTTGATTGGCCTGTTGCTGTAGAGCCATATTGACACCCAACATTGGATCAGTTGCCTGTGGAGTGGTTCCGTACTGAGCTTGTTGCTGACCCATACCAAGAACTTGCAGTCCTTCAGCTTGAGAAGCAGGGCGACCAAAGAACGCTCCAATGTCTGGACCCATAGCCTTTTGCATTTGAAATGCTTGACCCAAACCAGCTTGCTGTTGAGCAAATTGCTGTTGTTCCATACCGGCTTGCTGTCCGTAAAGACTAGCCAATGCTGAGTCTCTTTGGGCCTGTTGCTGAAACTGTTGCTGCTCAATGCCAGCTTGTTGTGCAAATTGTTGTCCGGCAAGACTAGCCTCTTGTCCAGCAAAGGCTGCTTGTTGACCAGCAAGACCTGCTTGCTGCCCTATAATCTGACCTTGCATTGCATCTTGTTGAGCCTGCTGCTGTGCAAAACGAGCTGCCTCCTGTGCTCCCATTCCCAACTCCTGAAGCTGCTGCTCTCTTCCGGCCATATCTGAAGCAAAACCAGCTTGAGCAATGTTCTGAGCCAGTCCGGTTCCTTGTAACTGCTGACCCATGCGAGCCTGCTCCAAGCTTCCTGCACCAGTAAGTGCTTGCTGTGCCTGACCAGCTCTTTGACCAGCCATTCCACCAGCAGCCTGCAAAGCTTGTTGCTGCAAACCAGCTTGCTGTGCCTGTAAACCAGCGGCAGTTCCGGTTGCACCCATCCCCATTTGCTGAGTGGCTCTTTGTTCAGAAAGCCTTTGCTGCTGCATTGCCTCTGCTGTTCCAGCAAACTGACCACCCATTCCCATGCGTTGCAGCTCTTCCGCCGTGCGGCCTTGCTGCATTGCTTGCTGTTGACCAAGAAGCTGCTGTGCAGCCATAAGGTCTTGAGTTTCATCAGCCCTGCGAGCTTCAGACAATCTACCGGCAACACCAGCAGCGGTGGATGTGTCTCTAACCCTGCCTTGGCGTTGACCAATAGCCAGAGCTTCTTGTTCCACTTGACGCTGTTGATCTGGGGAAAGTGTTCCTGCACTGTCAATTAAACCACCAATACGTTGCTGAAGGGCTTGCTCTTCTGGCGAAGCCCCAGCAGCTTGGAAACCTAGTTGCTGCATGGCTTGTTGTTGCAACGCTTGCTCAACGTCCGACTCTCCTCTCGGACCAGCTTGCAACGCCTGTTGTCCAAACTGACCAAGAGCTTGAGCCTCCTGTGAAGCTGGTCTTCCAGAAGCTTGTAAAAGCCTTTGCTCCGCAACTGATGGTCCTCGTCCAGCAGCTTGAAGCAAACGCTGTTCTGCTGCACCAGCTTGTGGACCCGACAACAGGTTTTGAATTTGACCAGCAACAGTTTGTTGATCGGCGGTCTGGCCCATAGCCGCTCCGCCCATAAGAGCCTGTATGCCCTCTCTAGCTGCTGTACCAAGATCCCCACCAGGAACTCTTTGACCCACTGTTTCAGCAAGACTTGCAAGGCCGGTCTGAGCTGCACCAAGATTGGCTCCAGCGGCCTGAAGGCCCTCCCTTGCTGTGCCAACTCCAGCTTTTGCCTGTGTAGTGGGGTCTCCACGTTCAGATAAACTTGTAGCAAGAGTGTTAAAGCTTTCCTGTGCCGCCGAAGGGCTTTGAGTGCTTAGTTGCTCTGCTCTTGTGGAAGCAATGTCTGCAAGGTTCTGAGAGCCTGGATCAGACTCCCTGTAAAGCTTTACAAGATCGGGAGCCAGCTCGCTTATTGTAGCAAATTCACCCTTGGCCGCAGCATCTTTTAATTTCCTGCCTACCTCTGCTTGGCTTTCAACTGCCCTTCTGGACAGCTCAAGCATTCCTGGGTTAGCATCTAATACAGAATCAGCAGCGGCATTGAAATTGCTTTCCAATGTTGCAATGGCATCGTCGCTTAAATCGCCGCTTTCTTTTAATCCCTGAAGTTCCGATGCAAGCTTCTCAGCTTCTTGGGAGTTTCTTTGTCTTTGTTGCCCAGAAAATCGTTCTTCTCTTTGTTCGGGAGTAAATGCTATCTCTGCATTAATTGTGTCCAGCGTATTTTGATACGCCTCCCTGTTTTCGTCATCGTTAGCAACAAGGTCTGCATACTCATCTTTTAAATTATTTAAACGTGATATTTCTGATTCATCATCATACCCAGTCTTACTGCTTAGTTCATCAATCCTCGATTGTATATCCCCTTCTTGGGATGATCTTTGTTGTTGAGCTGTTTGAAGCTGTTGTTCTGCAGCATCCCTGTCTCTGAGCATACCAGGAGTAACACCGCCCATCAAAGCAGTTTGAGCATCCTGCAAAGCAAGCTGCTGCATTGGTCCACGCAATGCGCGTTCAGCAGCAATAATGTCTGGAGTTGACTCTCTGTAAGCTCTAGAAGTGTCCTTTATCTGTTGAGCTACATTTATTGGATCAATCTGTGGAGCGTCTATTCTTGTGCTACCCATATCTATTATTATTTAAAGTCTCTATAGTACATTACACCTTCCCACATCTTCTTGTTACCAAGACGTTCCATGTTGGGGAAAAAATTACTACCCTTGTCACACATTATAAAAGCTCGGTGTATACCGTTTGCAGCATACTCATCCTCAAGTTTCTTGATAGCCCGAACACTGTCCAACGCCTTTGCCCTCTTGCTATCCATCCACCACCAAACAAGTGGTGCAGCACCAACACTAGCAGAACCAATGATGTCGCCATCCTTGCGGAAGATGTGAGTTGGCATAACCACATTGTGGTTGTCAGCCAACATAGATTCCGACAGTTCCGGTAAAGATTTTTGAGTTACGTGTTCGGTTGTTATCATATCAATGCAAGGCTACCCAAGCTCCACCAGCATATCCATAGAATTTGCTAGCCGTTGTATTGTAAATCATTTCTCCATTAGCAGGAGAAGATATTGCATTCATCTGCGTGGTAGTCATACGTGGCATGATTACACCACCCGTTGTAGAGGAAATTTCTGTTCTGCCATCTCCTCTTACTGAAAATTTATCAGCACTATTAGCATTAAATTTTAACCAATAACCGCCTGTTAAAGACCCACTTCCTGCGTGGGTTGCTTGTATCATACCAGCATCGGACTCAAGGGAGGTTCCGCTGCTATTTATTACAATGGCCTTGCTACTATTTGAAGCACCAGAAACATTAATTTCTGCATCCCCAGCTATCGTTAATGGGCTAGAAGGCGACGTAGTGCCGATGCCGACGTTGCCAGAGGAGGTTAACGTAATGTCTGCACCACCCTCTCTGCCTATTCTTAGATCGTCTTGGTAAGCATCTATAAAATAATGGTTGTACGTGCTATCAAAATCAGCCGCAGTGCGGAGTCTAATTTCTCCACCTTCGTTTTGTCCACCCCCACCACCGTACACCTCAATCATTCCATTGGGCGTAGTGTCATCTGTTCCCACAAATAAATTTCCAACCACCCTAGCTTGGCCGTTTACATCTAGTGGTACTGCGGGAGATGCGGTCCCAACACCTACTCGGTTGTTAGATGAGTCAACCTTAAGAGTAGTAGTATCAAACGTAACATCGCCAGAAGCTGCCAGCGTAGTAAACGATCCAGCCCCTGTGCCATTTACCTTTGAATCAGCGTAAGCCTTGATGCTTTGCTGGGTGGCTAATGACGTAGCAGAGTTAGAGGCCATGTTATCCTCGTCTAATATTGCCACCTCGGCAGGTGCTGCAGCACTACCAGAAACATTACCAAGAACCTTAAGGTTGGCTACGTTTTCTATCTTGGCTTTCGTAACGTTACTATTTGCAATTTTAGCAGTGGTCACTGCACTTGCTGCAAGCTTACCAGTAGCAATCCCAAGATCCTTTACAATAATTTTTCCACTAGAAAGCTGAGTCGTTGAGTCATCAACAGCACCAGATGCAAATGTTGCACTATCTACAAGTGCATTGAGATTGGTAGACGTTACTTGATCACCATCTGAATATGTAGTTCCTTTGCTTAAAATAGCCATTATTCTGCTTTTTGTGTGCTTCTAAAGGTTATAGCTCCCGCCACCTTTAATGCTCTTAGTCTAGGTCGCCCTTTTGTTGTCGTTAATTTAAATTGTAAACCGTAGGCCCTCTTGTTGCCAAATCTTCCGCGAAGAGACACATCTTCATCAATGGCAAGCTCTTCCCCGTTTATGTTTGAAATTGTTCCAAGATCTATAATAGCATCAATATTCTCTGTTATTGCTTCCAAATTTCCATCAGAGACATTGTTTTCAGAAGATTGGATATGAAGTTCAAAGTTGTTCCACTTTTTGCGATCTATGGACCCAATCGTAAACATCCTGCTTGTTGCTGAAGCTGCCACCAGAATAGAGCTAGATGAAGATCCAATTGCAGCAACGTAACGATCTGAGTCATCTGATCGCGATTCGTACTTGTGGACTCCACCATTTCGGTTGATTGCATAAACACCTCTTTGGTCGCCCGAACCACCCACCAATAGGTATGTATACTGCCAGTTTGAGTCATTTATGGAGTCTAGGGACTCCCATTGTTTGTTTAAAAAGTTGTAAACAAGAAGAGCGTTGTTTGTAGTAGAATCGTCTAGGGGGACAGCAATGTAATACCTGTTATCAAAATAAGCAGAAACAGATTTGTCCGCATGATCCTTGTTTATTCTTGAAATGGTTCCTTGGATGGGAGAAGAAAGTGGGACATCTTGGCCTCTTAGATTGTAGAGGTCAACGAAGTCTAGTGCATACACTCCATTGTCGGATAGGAACATAAGCTTGTTTCCTATCTGTTGTATGCTGTCTCTAGCTAAACATCCTATGTCGCTGGTAATAACTTGAGATATGCTGCTTCCTAAATCTAAACTGTTCTTTACTGTGTGAACACTGTTTCGGTTAAAAACTACTAGTTGGTCATCAGAAAAAGAGTGAAAGCCTACAATAAAATCAGACTCTCCAGCATTAAATCTAAACTGTCCGTAAACCCTATCGTAAGTGTTTTGGTCAAGTATGTCTGAAAAAATTGCTTCGTCTAAAATGTTTCTGTCTGTGATTGTGGCAGATCCAGAAGAACCAGTAATATCAAACTGATATGGAACAACCAACCTGCGTTGGTGTGGTACACCAAACTCTGGAGCTGGCATATGGCTAAACCCTAGCCCAATAGATGTGCGCTTTTCAACAGTAGCAGTTTTGTTCGTAGCATTAGCCTTGTCCGTAACAAAAGTAAATACAGTCGAGCTGCTTATTGATCTAACCCGAACAGTTTCACCAATAGCGTAACCAGAACTACCAGCAGTAGTTACCGTAAGAAGATCACCAACCAACAAAGAACTGGTGCTAGAAACTGTAGCCGTTGCTATACCTGATGCAAAATCAAGATCAGTAATAGATATAGGTGTAGGTTGAGTATATGCTCCATTAGAAACTAAAGCAAAGGTGGTCGTACTAATGTCCCCATCCCACTGTAAAGATATTTTCCCCTTTCGGAATATAAACAACTTATTGAATGCTTGAACAACATTACTTCCATTTGGAACCGTTTCTCCAGATGGATATGTAAGAGTTACTGTTGTTGATCCACTGTCTGAAGTTTTTACCAATACGGTTTTATTAGTGCCGACAATGGCAATGTATGATGTTGCTCCGTTGTTTGGGTCTGAAAATTCACAAGACGCCTCTATAAAGTTTGAGGCACTATCAATAAGCCTCATCCCCTTAACCACCATAGTTCCACCTGGAGTTTCTGCTAATGCTGTTACGGTGTAAGTTATTGTATCTGAATCTACAACTGTAGCAATAAAATTTCCGTTTGGATCGACACTACCAGAAAATGTCAACCCGCTAATGTTTACTCCGGTGCTGTTTGTTATATTGTGGGCTGAATTAAAATTAACGGTAATAGTCTGATCGCTCCTCGTGAATGATGCAACACCACTACCGATGTTGGTCGAGTTATACAACTTGAATGGTAAATTTAAAACACCCGCAGAAAAAGGAGCAGAGAATAAATCCATACCTTTTCTTGGTTGCCACTCTCCGTTAATGTCCATGCGTCCATTATTGGACACAGACAAAATCCCAGAAGAAAGTTGATCCGGTCTAAGCTTATTGTTAAACCCAGAAAAACCTTGATCCAAATCTTCTACAACCCGATCATCGGCCTGCCCGTATGTGTCATATCTAGCCATTTAACAATTCCAAGCTTTCCTGCTCCAGTAGTTTGCAGACAGTTTATTACTCTTACCCTTAATTCCACCTGACCTAGCACAGTAACTTTTCTTTCGTGCTGGGTTACTTTTTTTGATGCTCATGTTTGCATCACCAAAGCGTACAATTTTTTCCTTACCACCCTGACAAGCTTTCACGACAAACTTCTTCCCCCCAGATACTTCTCTGCGGGGCTTGTTGCACTTCATCTTGGATTTATCTATTGCCACTTCTTACCTTTGCTTTGGATGTGTTAGCTACAACTGTTTTGCCTTTGGCTCCTGCTTTCTTCTTCTTCGTTGCAGTGGCAGCTCGTTCAGCCTTAGTTAAGCTTATGGCTTTGCGTCTAGGAAGGCATCTGTCTGGCATCTTCTTGTTAGCAGAAGTGCCACACTTGCCCTTGATAGATCCGTCTGTACCTATCCTTACCCAGTCTTCCTTTAGCCACTGTTTGAGTTGAGCCACTAGCGTCCTTTCCTTTTGCCTCCCTTAGATTTCTTACCGTAGTTAGGATCTTTGCAATACTTAGATGCAGCCAAGTTAGCGTAAGCAGAAGGGTACGTGTCAAACGTCCTTCTAGCCCAAGCCTTGCCCTCTGGGCAAATTTTGCCTCCGCTCTTAGCTTTTTTTCCTGGCATTTTTAACTTTAACCTTTGCAGTTTTAGACAAGTCACCAAGATGAAATAACCTCTTAGAAGTTTTTCCATGAGTTTTTCCAGAGTGAAGCTGACCATTAGGCATTTTGTGAAAGCCGCCCTTGTGCTCTTTTCCATCTCGGAAATAATGCTTTGATGACATTGCCATAACTAGTATTTCTTTCCCTTACCCTTACCTTTGCTCTTGCCCATTGGGCATGGTTTGCGTTTTCCGTAGTTCATATTTTTATTTAACTTGCGAGCTTCCAAAGTAAAATCCTAGTAAAGCTAGCATTCCCTGCCTCACTTCAGGCAATAACACAAAGCCCTCTAGGTGTTTCCATTTGTCTGCTCCTATTCCTAAAAATTTAAATATACCCAGTTTGTTTGCCTCCACTGTTACTGGTATGTCAAAGAATGCCATGATGAAGGGAGCAAATACAACTGAGAAAAGTATACAAATTGCAATGAAGCGTCTGATCCACGCTCCTCCTTCTCCTGTTCGTTTTGCTGCTTTATCTGCGG
>Ga0209535_1001505_pt1 | contig 15825 bp, 15 predicted proteins | sample LinPmetageLP28_FD_184041 | JGI IMG/M metagenome (GOLD analysis project Ga0209535, IMG submission 184041) | Marine viral communities from the Pacific Ocean - LP-28 (SPAdes) (version 2) | ecosystem: Environmental > Aquatic > Marine > Oceanic | place: Pacific Ocean | collected 2009-08-22 | reverse complement strand
AAAAAACGTACACAGTTTATTTAGATTGTTAGGCGAAGAACATGAAGATTTACGTAAAGCAGTTGTAGAAGATAATGTGCATAGTCTGTTTAGACTAGTAGGCGAAGATCACGAAGAATTAAGGAAAGTAGTTGCTGAAGAAAACTTACATAGTTTATTTAGATTACTCGGTGAAGACCACGAAGAATTAAGAAAAGTAGTTGTAGAAGAAAACTTACATAGTTTATTTAGGTTACTAGGTAACGATCATGAAGAACTAAGAAAAGTAGTTGTAGAAGATAATGTGCATAGTCTGTTTAGATTACTCGGTGAAGAACATGAAGAATTACGTAAGGCTGTTGTCGAAGAAAATTTAAATAGTTTGTTTAGACTATTAGGCAACGAGTACGAAGATTTACGTACAGTAATGCTTGATAAAAACATACATGGATTATTTAGGATACTAGGCCCTCAACATGAAAATCTACGTAAAGCAATGGTAGAGAAAAACTTGCATGGATTATTTAGAATACTAGGTCCTCAACACGAAGACTTACGTAAGGTTACTACTGAGAAAAACTTACATAGTTTGTTTAGACTAATTGACAAAACAGATATGTCAGAGGATTTGCGTAAAGCGATGACAGAAAAAAACTTACATAGTTTGTTTAGAATAGTAGGTGACGGCCACGAAGATTTGCGTAAGGTAATGACAGAGAAAAACGTACATAGTTTGTTTAGATTACTTGGAGATAATTACGAAGATTTGCGTAAAGTAATGACAGAGAAAAACGTACACAGTTTGTTTAGATTAATTGAAAAAACAGATACTACAGATGACTTACGTAGAGCGTTAATAGAATCAAATGAAATGAGTTTGTTTAGACTAATCCAAGATAAAGATACTATAGTTGAAGATATTAAGAAAGCAGGATTCTTTAAAAATATTTGGAGTGTAAAACGTATTGAGCCAAGTGTTGCTGATGAAGTTAACTTAACTATGGATAATAATAGACATGCATTATGGCGTGTACTTGATAAGCATACAGGTAGTGCATTTGTAAAACCTTTAGAAATATTAGACAAGCATAAATTAAAATACGATAAAGACGTAATGAGTCGTGGACAGTTGAAAAGTAAAAAATGGCTAGTTGACGAACTTAGCAATTTAAAAATACCACTAGGCACAATGTTCTTATGTGCAGGATGGTATGCTAGTATTGTACCTTTAATGCAAGAATCAAAATTAGACTTTAAAAAAATTAGAAGTTTTGATATAGATCCAGAAGTATGGAAAATAGCAGAAATATTTAATGCAGACTTAGTTAGTGATTCTTGGAAGTTTAAAGCAAGCACACAAGATATTATGGATATAAATTATACAGAACACACATATGACACAGTCAAGCCAGACGGCGAACTTACTGCAATTGGACGAGAAATTCCCGATACTATTGTTAATACAAGTTGTGAGCATATTGATAACTTTAAAGTTTGGTATAATAAAATACCAAAAGATAAATTAGTTATATTACAAAGTAACAACTATTTTGAAATTAAAGAACACGTAAACTGCTCTAGTAGTTTAAAAGAATTTAGTAAAAGTGCGCCGATGCAAAAAACATTATATGAAGGTGAACTTGATTTAGGAAAATATACGAGGTATATGAAAATTGGACACAAGTAAACTAACACTTAGGCAATTACAAACTGAGAGTGCTAGAGCATTAAGTACTATACAAGCGACCAATAATAACATTTATCAGTTTAATAAACAAGCACATCATAATAGTCAAAATTGGTATGTAGCAGTGATTGATTGGTATGTAAATACATACGGAGGACTACCAAGCGAAGTAGGCCCAGGGAAAGATGTAAAATTAGTATTAGATGTATAGATATAAAGATATTAAGGAAGTACACTTAGAAGTCACACAACGCTGTCAAGCGGCATGTCCTATGTGTGATCGAAATATGAATGGGGGAGCAGACAACCCTCATATTACAAATGCTGAACTAACTTTAGAAGATACAAAGCGTATGTTTAGTCCTTCATTTATAGAACAACTTAATGTTATGTATATGTGTGGTAACCTAGGTGATCCTATTGTTGCTAAACATACATTAGAAATATTTGAATATTTTAGAGAACACAATCCTAACATGTGGCTTAGTATGAATACTAATGCAGGCGCCAAAGATATCTATTGGTGGGCAAAACTTGCAGAAGTTATAGGAAGAAAAGGTGCAGTAATTTTTAGTGTTGATGGCTTAGAAGATACTAATCATTTGTATAGACAAGGTGTTGTTTGGAAAAATGTAGAACGTAATATGCAAGCATTTATAGAAGCCGGCGGTAGAGCACGTTGGGACTTTTTAATATTTCAGCATAATGAACATCAAGTTGAAGAAGCAGAAGAACTAGCAAATCAATGGGGGTGTGAAAAATTTATCAAAAAGAAAAGTGGTAGATTTATTACCGCAGATATTAAACCTAAATATCAACATCAAGCAGTAAATAGAAAAGGTGTAGAAACACAAAAATTACAGCAACCTAAAGAAGAAAAAAATAAAAATCTAGCATTGCTAAAACAAGCAGAAATAATAAAATCATACGGAAGTATGAAAGAGTATTTAGACAAATGTAGTATAAAATGTAAAGTTGCAAAACAAGGTAGTATATTTGTAACAGCAGAAGGACTTTTAATGCCTTGTTGTTGGACTGCTGGTCGTATGTACAAGTGGTGGCATGCTAATCCTAAAGTTGAACAAATATGGGACCATATAGATACTGCTGGTGGAAAACAAGGAATTAGTATTATTGAAAATGATATAGAAGACGTAGTTAATGGTCAACTTATATCTAGTATAACAGATAGTTGGAGTGTAGGCAGTGTGTCAAACGGTAAATTAGGAGTTTGTGCTCAAAAGTGCGGGAGCGAATTTGATCCATATGCGGAGCAATTTAAATGAACCTAGCCATAATAGGGTGTAGTTACTCGAACTTTTGGGACGGAAAGATTTTTGGTCACACATATCCTAAACTAATTGCAGACGACTATCCTGATGCTAATGTATATGATGCTAGTATAGGTGGAGCAGGCAACGATAGTTGCTATCTACGTGTACGTAATATAGAAAAAAACTTTGGTCCTATAGATAAAATTATTGTTCAACTAACATTACCTTATAGATCAACTATTGTATTAACAAAAAAAGCAATAAAATCATTAATGCCATGGAGTCATAAAGAAAATTATTATTACGGAAGTGATAATATAAAAGGCTTGATATTACTTACACAAGGTCAAGCAAAAAATGCACAATTTTTAAGTAGGTGGAAACAACAATTTGGAGGTCATACGTTAGCACTAGATTATTACAAAGCCTGGACAACAACATATGATAGTCATTGGCAAACACAAAAAGAAATAGATCTAATCAACAGCAAGTACGGTGAAGAAAATGTTTTATTTTTTAGTTGGGTGAAAGAAGATGGAATGGTTAACCTACCAGAAAACTATATAGGTAGCGTACAAGAACATTTTGGTGTGGGCATGGAAAAATATAAGATAGATAACGCATATCATTTTAACAAAGATGGACATAAAGCAGTATATGAATGGCTTAAACCACACATAACAAAAAATTGGTAAGTAGACATATGAGCGAATTAAATAATCCATCTGATCCATATTGTTATGCTCCATGGACTACATTGTACGTACGAAGCACATCAGATAAAAAACCTAAAAGTTCTAAACAAACTGAATTCAGTCCTTGCTGTGCATGGCAAAGTAAACCGGTTGATTATTCTTTAAGCAAAAGAGACGAGTCTCACCGATGGCAGAAAATTAAAAAAAGAATGATTGAAAAGGATATGGAATTTTTATCAACTTCATGTGCAGAATGTATTCATGACGAGAAGCGAGGATACGAATCGCCAAGACAGTGGATAAACAACAAAGTTAAAGATAATAAATGGCAAGTAGGAGAACTAAACCAATTAGACTTTCGTCCTTCAAATTTATGTAATTTGAAGTGTGCTATGTGTAATCCTCTTAACAGTAGTTTACTAGCAGAAGAGCAAGATGTAAAAGTATATCAATTTAATGCTGAAAATGTTTATAATCTTGATCTATCTAAATTGAAAGTATTAAAAATATTAGGCGGAGAACCAAGCATACAACCTGAAGTTTACAAATTTTTAAATTATATGATTGATACATATGAAGACTTGCCTGATTTACATTTGACAAGTAATATGACAAATACAAATAAAAAATGGATAGACATAATCAATAAATTTGATACAGTCAATATTATGATGAGTATAGATGGAATTGGTGAAACATTTGAATATCTAAGACAGCCAGCAAAATGGCACATTGTAGAAAGAAATATTAACACTCTTAAACAATTACAAAACACACACAAAGGTTTAAATTTGGATTACCATGTAACTATAGGAGCAGTAGCATTGCTGTCAATCGAAAGTTGGCTTCCATATTTTATAAAAGACAATTTATCAGCATATTTTTTTCCTGTACAGGGAGATGAAAATGGAACAATAAATAGTATTCCTAAAAGGTATACAAGCACAGTTATTGAATATCTAGAAAACCAAAGCACTCACCCGTATGTAGATACTATATTAGATATAATAAAAAGTGACAACAAATATATAAGATCTAACCATACAAAATTTGTTAGGAAAACAAGATTTCTTGACACTATTCGCAAACGCAATGTAGACAATCTGTCTACCCGAATAAAATCTTACATGCAAGAAATAGGATAAATACGTATATAATGACAGAAAAAACAAAATATCCCTCAGAAACGTTCTGCTTATTACCTTGGGTGCATCTAAGTACTCGTCCTGACGGTAGTATGCGAGTATGTTGTACAGCAAACGCAAGTAGTGTAGGCCCTACAAACGATAAAGAACACGGAGGTCAAGTTGGTATTCTCAAAGATGAGCAAGGAAGACCTAACAACTTAAATGTTAGTGACTTTGAAACAGCATGGAATAGTACATACATGAAGAATGTTCGTAAGCAGATGCTTAACGGAGAAATGCCTCCAAGTTGTATCAAGTGTTATAAAGAAGAAGCCGCAGGGCATAATTCAAAGCGTATGTGGGAAACACACTATTGGAGCCAGCGTGTTGATGTCGATAAAATTGTTGCAGACACTAAAGAAGATGGTTCAGTACCTCCACAGTTAGCATATATTGATTTACGTTTTGGAACCAAGTGCCAACTTGCTTGTGTTATGTGTTCACCACATGATTCATCAGGATGGATTAAAGATTACAAAAAGATTTTTCCAGCAGTACAAGATAAGAGTCTTAAAGAAACTATGCAGTGGAAAGACAAAGGCAGTACTAACGGCAGTGCATACAACTGGCATAAACAAAATCCTGTATTTTGGGATCAGTTTTATGAACAAATGCCTAGTATGCAACAAATTTATTTTGCAGGCGGTGAAAGCCTTATTATTGAAGAACATTATGAAATACTTGAACATGCAATTAGAATGGGGTATGCTAAAGATTTAGAACTACGCTATAATTCAAATGGAGTTGAATGGCGTGAAGACTTATTTGATCTATGGAAAGAATTTAAATTAGTACGCTTTCATTATTCAATTGATAGTATTAAAGAAATGAATGACTATATTCGTTACCCAAGTAATTGGAAGCGTCAAGAAGAAGTGTTTCATATACTAGATAACGAAACACCTAACAATACAGAAGTAACAGTTGCTTGTGCAGTGCAAGCATTAAATATTTACTACTTACCAGACTTTATACAATGGAAACTAGAACAAAACTTTAAAAAAATTAACATGTGGCCATTTGGTGCCGGTGCTATTAACTATCACTTTGTTTATCATCCACCACATCTTAATGTTAAAATTTTACCTAAGTGGTTTAAAGAAAAATGCCGTGAAAAATACGAAGCATGGTACCCATGGTGGGAAGCAAACTGGGAACTTGGTGTTCCGAGTTGGCACAAAGGAAAAGTTGATTATGATACATGGCGTGATGCTAGTTATGGTATTAGTAGACTTAACGGTATGTTGCAATTTATGGAAAGCGAAGATTGGACCCAACGCTTGCCTGAAATGAAAGAATTTTTAGATTTATGTGACAAACAACGTGGTATTTCTTTCGCAGAAACTTTTCCTGAAATGAAAGATATTTTTAAGGATATTAAATGAGCGATTGTACTTTTTGTCCACTTCCTTGGAATAGTATTAATATGCGTAACAATGGAGACTTGCGTATTTGTTGTAATACAAATAGTTACAGTCCTAAGCGTGGTATTATGACGAAAGAAGATGGTACTCCCTATAATGCAGGTAAAGATGATTGGAATGAAGCACGTAATGCAGAAATACTAAAAGAAGTTAGAGTGTCGATGATGAAAGGTGAATGGCATCCTGAGTGTGAACGTTGCCGACAAGAAGAAGTAAATGGTATTCGCAGTAGACGTGAGTATGAAAATGACGATTGGGGTAAATGGTTCGGCGATATAAATTTAGAAAAAGTCTTACCGCATACTGAAGAAGACGGAACAATTGAGGCTGAAAGTTTGCCAATTGAATTTATGGATGTTCGTTATGGTAATTTTTGTAATTTAAAATGTAGAATGTGCGGTCCTACTGATAGTCATAAATGGTATGATGATTTTGTAGCAACAACAGGTAGAACTCATTACAAAGATACACATGAAACAATACAACTCACAAAAAATGCAAAAGGCAAGTGGCATACAGATCAATATGATTGGTTTCAGAATAATAATAGATACTGGAGTAATTTTGAAAAGTATGGTCCTAAGGCAAAAAAACTTTATATAGTTGGAGGCGAACCTTTAATTATTAAAGAACATCAAGAAAGTCTTGAAAGACTTGTTGCAAGCGGCAAAGCAAGTAAAATACAATTAGAATATAACAGCAATCTTACAATGGTTCCTGATAGACTTGTTTATCTGTGGGAACAATTTAAACAAATTAGAATTGGCGTAAGTATAGACGGCATAGGTGATACATTTAACTATCAAAGAACTCCTGCAAAGTTTGACGCTGTATATAAACATATGATGACGCTTCAGCAAAATGAAAAAATTAACCTTAAAGCATGGTTTGCATATACTGTTACACCCTATAATGTATTCCATATGGCAGATTTTATGAAATGGAAACTTACTGAAAGTGGATTAGATAAATTTAATCCAATTACTGGACCTCGGCCTATTATTACACATCATATGTGTCATAGTCCAAAATATTTTAACGTAAAAGTTTTGCCGCCTGAACTAAAACAACAGGTAAAAGATTATTATCAAGAACATAAGGATTGGATTGCAACAACAGACTTTAGTGACCATATAAAAGAAAATTATGCAAAACTTTTAAATGGCGTAGAGAAATTTATGATGAGCGAAGATTACTCAGAACAATGGCTAGATCACTTTGTAGACCAAACTCGTAAGTTAGACAAAGTTAGAGATCAAAATATATTAGATATCGTTCCTCAATATAAAGGATTGTTTAGTGAATAGATTAGTAGTTTTTGGTTGTAGTCACGCATACGGACAAGGTTTAAGTGATTGCTGGGATAGCAAGCGACAAATTGCAGGTCCACAACCTAGCCTACTATCATGGCCTGGTCAACTTGTAACACTTCTTAAAGAAACATATAATCCAAATATGTTACTTGTCAATAAATCAGGGCCAGGATATTCTAACAAAGAAATTATGCATAGTATTTTACTTTTTAATTTTCAGGCAGGTGACATTTGTGTAATTATGTGGACCTATCCAAACAGATCAAGTGTCTTTCAAGGTAAAGGCAGTAAATGGACAAGTACTAGACAATTTTTACCTAATTTTTCTGATAGTAAAAAATACTATAAACATTTTCATACTGAGTTTGATTCAAATTATTCTACGTGGCAAAATATTAATCATGCAAAATTATTATTAGATAGTGTAGATGTTCCTAATTGGCATTGTGGCGCACATAAAGGAATCTTTTTAGAAGCATATCCTCCAAGTTGGAATAATGCTGAAATAATTTTAACTGACTTTGAAAAATGGATGAAAGAGTATCCTGCACGTGATGGATCACATGCTGGAGAGCCAGCACATGAAAAACAAGCACAAGAACTTAAGGTAACTATTGATGCATATTACAAGTGAAAATCTTGATTGTTGTGTTGTAACTTTGTTTGTACACAATGTCTGTAACTTTAATTGTAGTTATTGTAGTGACTATCATCGAGATGGTACTAGTCGTTGGCCTAAAAATTGGGCACCTTACTTGCAACTTATTGAAGAATTAAAACAACGTAATGAAAATTTATATATAGAAGTACTAGGTGGTGAACCTACAGTGTGGCCTAAGTTCCAAGAGTTTGTTGATACTATTAGTGATGACAGAGTATTTGTAGAATTTGGCACAAACGCAAGTAGGACATTACGCTATTGGGAACAATTTAAGACTCGCAATGCCTTTGTGTTCTTAAGTTGGCATTACGAAGAAGCAGATGATGATCATTTTTATGAAGTTGCAAAAATTATGCAACATAAAGCAAGTGTAAGTATACCTTTAATGATTGTGCCAGAAAATTTTGAACGTGCTAAAATATTGTATGAAAAATTAAAAGAACTTAATATAGAAATTACTCCAAAGTTTGTAAGAAAGTCTATTCACGGAACTGAATATTTTGATTATACCGACGAACAGCGTGATTGGATTCAAAATAACTACTTTAATAAAATGAGAGATTTTGGTATAAGTTGGGAAATACCACGTAACTTGCACTTTAACGGTGAAAAGAAAAAGTTTATGACAGTTCTTGATCAAGGCTTACATAAGTTTAAAGGCTATATGTGTACTGCTGGTATGCGTAGGCTTATGATTGAACCTAATGGTAATATGAAACGTTGTACGAAAAATGTAGGCGGCAGTATTGGTAACTTGTTTACAGGATACACATTACCAGATGATCCAATTTTGTGTAATTACCAAGCATGTCCTTGCAAATTAGATGCAGTAGTAGAGAAATGGATATAGTATGAGTATGATAGCAGACCTACCAGCAGGAGAACATAAGTTACTAGTTAAACTTAGTGGCGGCGCAGATAGTTCTATTGTTTATTATGCATTGTGTGATAAATTCAAAGACAGAGACGATGTTAAAATTATTTGTATAACATTAGATACTGATCTTAAAAATAACTATATTAAATCAGCAAAAAGAATTATTGAAGTAGTAGCAGATTTAACTGGCAAGCGACCTTATAAACATTATACAACTACAGTTCCTCATAGTGATGAAAATTATATCAATGGACAGGATGAATTAGTTAAGTCTGTATATACAAAATATCAAATTACTCACCAGTACAGTGGAATTACAATTAATCCACCAGTTGAAGAATTAAAAAGATTTGTGATGGATAATTATGAAAAATTTAACTTTTTAGATGAACACGGTAATTCTATAGAATCAGTACCAACACTTATGCATTCAATTGACACTAGAGATAAAGAAAGAGATACTAAGATTCCAACTCCTTATGATACTGCAAAAGATGAACCTATGGATGAAAGTGGTTATCTTTTTGCAGGCGGAGATAAAAAAACAGTAAAAGAATTATATGACAAGTATGATATGATGGAAAAATTATATCCGCATACTTTTAGTTGTGAATCTGCACCATATTTTACTGACGATAAAGAAGAACCTATACATTGTGGATACTGCTTTTTTTGTTTAGAAAGATGGTACGGATTTGGAAGGTTAGTATAATGAAAAGCAAACACTTAATCAAATTTAAAAAACAAGAAGAACTTAGAAAAAAACAAGAAGCAGAAGAAGTTAGAAGAATACTAGAAACTGAAAAACGTGTAATAGATCATAATAGTCCAGGACACTTTTTAGAAGACTTCATGTTAAATAGTCCTGTCTGTTTGTACAAATGGACATGGAGCACAATTAGGCTTTGGGAAGGAACAACCAACAGTTGTCATAGAGTAAAAAGCGATCCAATACCTGAAAATTACGCAGACTTTCATAATACTCCAAAAAAAATTGCTGACAGAGAAAAAATGCTTGCAGGGAAATGGCCTGGCGGAGGCTGTGAATACTGTAGAGATATTGAACGTGCAGGAGGCGAAAGCGACCGCACAATGATAAACAGTGATCCTCCTAGTATGGTTTACCCTAAAGAACTTAGCGAAAACAAATATGCAACTTCACTTACACCTAAAATGGTTGAAGTTTACTTTAATAATTTATGTAATTTAGGTTGTGTATATTGTAGTGCAGAATATAGTACTGTTTGGGAAGTAGAAAATAAAAAACACAATCCGATTATTGAATTAGATCATACTAGTGATCTTCCTCTTCCTGCAACAAGTAATCGACAACTTTATCTTGACAGAGTAGAACAGCATTTTGAATGGTTAAAGAAACATCACAAAGGCATAAGCAGATATAATGTTTTAGGAGGCGAGCCGTTTTTTCAACCAGAGTTTGAACGTAACGTAGATTTCTTTTTAGATAATCCAAGTCCGGATTTGTATTTTACTATTTTTACAAATCTAAAAGTTAAGCCTGCTAAGATGCGCCGAATATTAGATAAAGTAAAATTATGTTTAGAAAAAAAACATATTAGAAAATTTGGTATAGTTTTTAGTTTAGATTGTTGGGGACCACAACAAGAGTATACAAGATCAGGATTAAATTTAAAAGATTGGGAAACTAATTTTAAAATAATATTAGATGAATATCCGGATTTTAGGTTAATGATTCATAGCACTATCGTAAGTTTAGGATTACCGACATTGCCTGATTTGCTAAGAAAAGTTAACAAATGGAATGAAAAAAATTATAGAGTTGGTATGTCTTTTTCTATTGCAGACGGAAGAGAATCAATGCATCCAGGAATTTGGGATAATACTATAATGGACCCGTATTGGAGAGAAGTTATTGGACTTGTAAAAGAAAAACATGAACGAGAGCACTTAATTGGCTTAAGAGGTGTATCGATTATGAAACAAGCAAATAAAGATTTACAAAAAGAATTGTTTAGTATATTAGACCAATTGGATATCCGTAGAAATACAAATTGGAGAGAAACATTTGATTGGTTAAGGAAATTAGAAAATGGAGTATAAAGATATTACTTTTGATATGTTAGGAACAAGACGTCAGCGTCCTATGTACCTAAGTAAATTTACAAAGTTTAGACAAGGTCTTAGTATGAAAGATTACCCAAAAGATCCTCATGCATATACTGATATATTTTTAAAAGAAGTTGATGCATGGATAAACTCGCATAAACATGTCCGTTACTGCGGTTTAGACTCCTTTACACGCCGAGATGCAATACATGGCACTACACATCAACTAGATGAATTACACCAACTGTACGGGCGTAATATAGCAGTTTACAAGGGTGAATATAAGTATCATAGACGCTTAACAGACTTTACTGTCAATCAAATTACTCATTATAGTGATCTTAAAAAAGGTGATGTTTTTATAGTAAGTTACCCTAGTTGTATCACTACTAATTATCATAAGGATTTTGACAAGTTATTAGATCATTGTGACGAACATGATATACCAGTACACATTGACGGAGCATGGTTTGGACAATGCCGTAATTTTGAATTTGATGTAACACATCCTGCTGTGCAAAGTGTAAGTGTAAGTTTATCAAAAGCACTTGGTATGGGTAGTCAACGTATTGGCATACGCTATACAAGAGAAAAAACAGTTGGACCAATTAGCATTATGAATGACTTTGCATATTGTAATGTAAGTGATATGTGGCTAGCAGTAGAAGCAATAAAACATTTTGGTCCTGACTATTGGTGGGCAAATTATGGAGAGTTATATACAAAAGTTTGTAAAGATTACAATCTAGGAGAAACAGATAGTATACATGTAGGGTGGCTAACAGAAAACGGAAAACAACATCAGTTTGGTGTACGCACACCTTTACGTTTTTTAATTGAGGGTATATTTGATGAGAGGGGCACTGACAAAGGCCTTAACAAGATTGAAAGAGAGGAAAGACAATGACAGCACCAGACAAACAAAATTGGTTCTTTTCTATTAAAGAATACAGAGAACAATACCCTACAAAATTCGGAACATGGAAATTAGATTTTGATCCGTTGCAATTTTTACCAGAAGCACACAAAGCATATAATTCTAGTGATGTAAAAATTGCTGGAAGAAATAATTTTAATAAATTTAAATCCGTAGACGATCATGCAAGAGATTACTTAACAAAATATTGGAATGATAGGTTTGGATTTTTATATGACTGGAAATGGGAATACTTTCATAGCGGAGAACCGGCAGGCTTACATACTGACTATACTGCATTTCCAAATGTTTGGAAAGTACGTAACGATGATGGTTCAGAAAAGCGTTGGCAACCAGATGATCCGGAAAATAGTGTAACTCACGATTGTACAATAGTTTTAGGAATAATTATTCCCTTAGAATGGAATTGCAAACAACCTCATACAGTAAGTTACAATAGAGTTAGTGATGTACCTCGTAAACTTTTATACAGGAAAGGCGAAGTTAGATACACTGATACTAACGAAGTATTTCCATATAGAGACAAATGGGAACTTGACGAAGAAGTTTTAAAATATAATCCTAAAGGCACTGAATACTACAAAGAATACGCTGACTTAAAAGTAGACAGTGTATTTGAATGGAAAGTAGGCGATGCTGTAGTATTTGACACATCAAGATGGCACAGTAGCAGTTGGTTTTTAAGTGAAAAAATGTTACCTGATGTTTCTACTGAATATAAAAGAAGTATTATTGGATTTGCTAGTGTAGACATAGACAAGGACTTGCAGTGAAAAAAACTGACTATCTAGATAGTCCAACATTTTGTATTCTTCCTTGGATACATGCATGTGTAAGGACAGACGAAAGTCTTAAACCATGCTGTAGATATCAGTATGAAGAAGATGATTCTTCTTCAGTAGATATGAATGATATAAAAAAACTTGGTGCAGATGCACTAAATGAAACTTATCTTAAAAAATTAAGACAAGATATGCTAGACGGAGTTAGAAGAGTTGAATGTACAAAATGCTACCAACAAGAAGTTGCTACTAAAGGAATATCAGATAGAACATCATTACGCTTATTTTTAAATGAACGATTTGCCGCTGAAATGGTAGATACCTATACAAATAAATTTGATAAAGTTAGATATATTGAAATGAGTGTAGATAATGTTTGTAATTTAGAATGTAAAATGTGTGATAGTAAATTTAGCAGTAAACTACAATTGAGAGATAAACATTTAGGAAAAACTGCACACAAAAAATTAGAACCTAGTTTTGAAAAGTTTAATGATACTGATTTAAGTAATTTAGTTTATGTAAAAATCTTAGGGGGCGAGCCGTTTATAACACCTAATTTTTCTAAGTTTATAGATTGGTTAGAAACAAAAGTTAACTTAGAAAACGTTGCAATTGAAATAGCAACCAACGCAACTAAATTACCCAAACAAAAATTAGTTAGAAAACTAAACAAGTTTAATGCTATGTATATAAACGTAAGTTTAGACGTTATGGATAAAGCAAACGATTATCAAAGATTTGGCTCAAACTATAAAGAAGTTTTTACAAATGCACAAAAATACGAAAAACTGTTTGGTAATGCACACGTAGCGTTTCATAGTACAATTAGTACATTAACTGCAAATAAACTTGCTACTTCATTAGATCAACTTATACAACTACACAAGTATCACGTTAGTGTTGATTTTGTAAGAGATCCTGAACATTTATCTCTATTATATGCTCCTAAGACTTTAGTTGATTGGGTATTAGAAAAGAATAAAGATAATAGCACAGCATTTAAACTATTAAATACGTTTGTAAAAGGTAACAAATATGATGAACAAAAATGGAACGAGTTTGTAGAAACGTCAAAAAAACTAGATATATTTTATAAAACTAATTTAGAAGAATATAATCCAGAACTAGCAAGCCATTTAAAGGAAAATAATTATGGATTTTAGCACAATACTTGATAAAAGAAAAACAAACTTTACCTGGGATGATCAAGATGTAGATAAAGATAAAATTAAAAATATTATCAATAATGCATTATCTAAAGTTCCGAGTAAACAAAAGCGTATGCCTTATAAAATCACAGTTTTAGATTATAGTGATAAAGAATTACGTAAAGAAATTTTCTCTCACACAAAAAGAGATGAAGAATCAACTGTAGAAGAAGATCCTTTTAATCCGCAAACACTAGCACCTATACTATTAGTTTTTAGTATGCGGAGTTCAATAAAAGCCATAGATAAGTTGAAGAGAGAACCATTACCAAATGATCTACATGGATATAATGATTCTAGAGTAATTTATATGGAAATGGGCATAGTAGCAATGACACTTATGTTTGCTCTTGAAGCAGAAGGATTTGCAACAGGCTTTTGTCAATGTATAGAACATAAAAAAGAATTAGGTAATATACTAAATTTATCTTACCCTGTAGATCTAATGATGGGTGTAGGATATCCGAGTACTAAAGAAAATTATGTAGACCCAAATACAAATACTGTTAAAGATGTTTTTTGGGAGCATCATCATAAAAGAGCATCGTTAGACGATGTAGTAACATATAGGTTTTAAAAATGCGACACACATGTTTTAAAAATAGCATACCATTAGATGTATGTAAAGAAATAAAAGAATTTTTTGATAGCCGTACGGAGTTACATGTACATAAACCTAATAATCCAGATGTCATAAAAATTAATAGACCGTGGGCACACTTGCAGGAAATTCTAGATCCTATACTTAGTAAGTATTTTAGGACTAACAAAGGAAATGAATGTGGAGGAAATATTTATAAGCACACTAACTTGTACAGTTTACACGTAGATAGCGATGAACCGTGGCAAATGATAAATGTTAATATTCCTATACATTTAGAAGTACAAGACCCTGCACAACAGTTAATAGTATTCGACCAATGGACAGATAATGGATTCGGTCAAACGTGGTACGGTGAAAGAAAAGATATAAAGAAACATGGTGATTTTGACCGTAATCACAAAATTCCAATGACGCCATGGCAAGATGAAAGAGTATATGATTGTGTTGATGCACCTATTGACGAAAAATTTTATAGTACCTACTTAGACTTTGCAAATCATACACCAGAACTTTTTTATGGATTAACAGGAACAGCATATGATTTTACACCAGGTGATATGATGGTTTTCAATAGTAACAATATCCATAGTACAGGAAAACTAATAGGTCCTTGGAAAATGGGATTACTTATTCAATTTAAAGGAACATTGGAGGAACTTATAAATGATTGAAGAATATTTACAAACAATAGAAAATTTTCAGCACTGCCAGCGTAATTGGGACTTATCAAAGCAAGTGAGTGATGAAAATATTAATTTTTTATTAGAAGCAGGATATAATGTTCCAACAAAACAAAACTTAAACAGTTTTACAATAGTATGTTTAAAAACAAGAGAAAGAATAAAAGAATGGTCTGCTATTGCTAGAAATAGTGACGATACTTTGCATTGGACTGGCAATGATATTAAAAAAGAAGTAGAAAATGGAGTATTACAAAATCCACAAACAGATGCAAATTTACTATTTTTATTCTTTATTAATGACAGTGAACGATATAGTGAATTACGTAGAGAAAGAGAAAAGGGCGATGATCCTAATGCTAAGTCATGGTATAGAGATAAAATGCTAGAAGTAGGTTTATCAGCAAGTGCAATAGGTATTGCCGC
>Ga0209535_1001503_pt1 | contig 15827 bp, 15 predicted proteins | sample LinPmetageLP28_FD_184041 | JGI IMG/M metagenome (GOLD analysis project Ga0209535, IMG submission 184041) | Marine viral communities from the Pacific Ocean - LP-28 (SPAdes) (version 2) | ecosystem: Environmental > Aquatic > Marine > Oceanic | place: Pacific Ocean | collected 2009-08-22 | reverse complement strand
GTTATCCCACATTTGAATTGTTGACTTTGGAATTTTATATTGCATGATAGGCATGTGATACAATTCACTATATAGGTTGTACTTGAATTGATTCCAGCCAGTGGTCATCTGTGGCAATGACCTACTAAAGCCTATGGTATCTTTGTGCATTAGTTGTTGCATTTCTTGTCCATGATACCATGTAGTCAACAATCTTGGAGTGTGCGTGTAGATTCTACTGATTCCAGGCACTGCAAACTCTTTCATAAACTCTAAATGCAACATTTGATCAAAACTGTGTCGTACATAAAAAACGCTGTCTTTGAGTACAAAGCTTGGTGTAGGCTCATTTACTATGTTAAACCAAGAACTGTCTGTGCGAGCCAACATGAACAGTTGGAGGGCTCGATCTAATTCAAGACAAGTGTATTTTGCATATGCTTCATTAGATGTCCATTCTTCGAAGAATTCATTGATGTCTACTGTGTTGATGGTGTATTTTAAATTGTTTGCACTGAGATGTTTTAATCCGTTTAGCAATTCACGTGAATGCATGATGTTGCCGTTGTCTGTGAACACATACACAGTGTGGTGGACGTTGGTGATGCCTGCTTGTAAAAATGCTGTAGAGGTCATTAAACTGTCACCTCCGCCACTGAATAAAATGTTAAGATCAGATTCAGTTCTATACAAAGTTTGCAGTGAGGCTAAAAATTCATGCCGCCAACACGAACTGTTTTCGATCGGAGCGAATACTAATTGTTCGCGCCATCCTACTACATCTTTGATGTTATTGTAAACACTTCCTGGCTGTATGTCCTGCTGTTTTGTGTAGGCCATGTAATTGAGTGTGTTCATTTAGGCAAATTTCCAATGATGTGTATTCTGTCTTGTTTAGATGCATTCATTGCTGAATGATATCTTGTTGTATCGATTATATAAGCTTTTCCTGTTGCGGGCAAGTGCAAGGTGCCTTCTTCAAACACCAAAAAACAATGTTCATTAGTAACTATTGGAATGTGTAGCCTTTGGGTGATATCTTTATGCCAATAGTAACAAGTTTTTTTGTGCATTCGCATCACCCGAGTGCGTGTAAGACTGTGTTCATGTATGATGTCATTTATATAAGGAATATCAAATAACGGCACATGATATCCTATTTCGTTGCGGTTGGCATCAAGATAATTCTGCCCTAGAGTAGGATTGATAGGATCCATCCCCTCATCTATGCCTTGTAAATAAATTTGATTATCAAATGTAGGCAAAGTGTGTAATTCGCGTTTTATTGTGTCTAGATCATACTGCACAGTGATTATTTAATGGTCAGTAATTTTAAACTAGTATAAATGTAGGCAATAAATATACACACAATATGGCGTACACAATCAATAAAACTGACGGCACAGTGCTGACCACCATAGTTGATGCAACACTGGACGAAACCACAAATCTTGGATTACCTGGCAAAGGCTACAACAATTACGGTGAAATTCAAAATGAGAATTATGTCAAACTACTAGAAAATTTTGCTGAAGTCACAGCAGACGCACCCTCTAAACCATTGCTTGGTCAACTGTTCTTTGATAGAACACTTGATCAAATGCAGGTGTATGATGGCACACAGTTCAAAGCTGTGGCAGGCACAATCATATCATCCACTGAACCCACATTTGGTGCTCAAGGAGATCTTTGGTTTTCAACAGGCACCACACAGGTATATGTTTACACAGGCAGTATTTGGCAACTGGTAGGTCCACAAGGCGCCCTGGCCACAGGAGCAGTAGCAGACACCATCATAGACACCACAGGCACAGCACAAGATGTTGTTAAATTACTAGTGGACAACAATCTTGTTGGCATTGTGAGCGATCTTGAGTTTACTCCACAGACAACACTGGCAGGATATGCCACAGTAAAAAAAGGTATTACACTTGGTACCAACATCACAGACAACAAATTTCAAGGCACTGCCACAGACACAGATGCACTGGGCGGCATTGCAGCTGCAAACTATTTGAGATCTAATGTAGCAGACACCATGACTGGGACGCTTACAATTTCAAATGATGCCTCCTTAATTTTAGGAGCAGACAACGACATCGTGTTTTCACAAGCAGGTGCCGACTTTACAATGTCAAACACTTCTTCGGATGGCGACATCATAGTCAGAGTTAATGACGGTGGTGTCACAACCACAGCAATGACAATTGACGGAGCCACATCCAGCGTTGACATTGCCAACAATTTAACAGTAAATGGCACTACAACCACAGTGACCATGTCTGCAACAACCTCAGTTGCATCACCAACAATAAAAACAAATATCATTCAATCCGATGACTCCAGTGAAGTCATAGTGGATGACGGTTTGATTGTCAAAGGCAATGTTACAGCAACAAACCTAATTGGCAACATCACAACTTCTAGTAGCAGTGTGGTTGATTCAAATATTTTAAAATCTTCTGTGCAATTGATCATATATGATTCCGCAGGCTCTGCTGTGAAAACACTGTTTGGAGCTGGCGCATAATGGCATTCACAATCAACAAAACAGACGGTACAATTTTAGGTACAATACAAGACGGCACACTTGATCAAACCACTAATCTATCACTGTTTGGAAAAAATTATGCAGGATATGGAGAACTGCTCAACGAAAACTTTGTAAAAGTTTTAGAGAATTTTGCCAACACCACTGCCAATGCACCTGACAAACCCATTACAGGACAACTGTTCTATGACACTACTGTCAAGCAAATACAAGTTTATGATGGTTCTGCATTCAAGGCAGCCAGTGGCTCTATTGTTAGCACATCAGAACCAGCCAACGGTGCAGAAGGCGATCTGTGGTATGATGCAAGCAATCAACAAATTTATGTGTACAATGGCACCAGTTGGGTGTTGGTTGGCCCTGTGGCATCCGCTGGCTCTGGCACTACAGGTTCTATTGCATCAACAATTGTGGACAACACTGGCACATCAAGATCAGTGTTACAATCACTATTAAATGACACAGTGGTTGCCATCACATCAAGTGTAGCATTCACTCCGCAAACAGCAGTAAGTGGATTTGCAACAATTTCAGAAGGTGTTAATCTCAGCACAGCAATTGCTTCAAACAAATTTCAAGGCACTGCAACCGATGCTGATGCACTTGGCGGAGAATCTGCATCAACATTTTTAAAATCCAACCAAGATGACACCACCACTGGCACTTTGACTATTGCAAAAGATGCATCTTTGGTGCTAGGCGCTGACAGTGATGTTAACTTTACACAAACAGATACTACATTTACTATACAAAACACAGCCTTGAATGGAGACATTGTGTTTTCCATCAACAACAGCGGAGTTCAGCAAACTGCACTCTCAATTCAAGCAGATGGAACTATTTCAGGCACTGTCACTCAAGCCACAGTTGCTGACACGGTAAAAACAATTGATGCTGACGGTGACAATGCCGCTTACTTTGTTACATTTGTTAATTCACAAGACAGTTCAACCACAGCAAATTCACTTAAAGTAGATGGTGGTATATCCTATAATCCCTCAACCAATGTGTTGTCAACTACAGCTTCTGCCGCACAATATGCTGACTTGGCTGAAAGGTATGAAGCAGATGAAATTATGGAGCCAGGTGATGTGGTCAAAATCGGCGGAGACAAAGAAATTACAAAGACCACTGCACAAGGTGACCAAGAAGTGTTTGGTGTGATATCATCAACACCAGCATACAGCATGAACAAAGATGCTGGAACAGATCAAACGCATCCAAATGTGGCATTGACTGGACGAGTACCATGCAAGGTCAAAGGTGCTGTGAACAAAGGTGATAGGTTAATTTCAAGCGACGAACCAGGAATAGCACAAGCGGTAAATATACTGGGTGACACATCTATCTACGCTGTGATAGGTCGAAGTTTAGAGTCCAACACAGAAGAACAGATTAAATACGTAGAAATAGTAGTAGGAAGGAATTAAAAATTGGCATATCAAACCGGCGATTTAATACTAGACGATCATTACAATGGCTTTGCCAACACCAATTCGCCAAACAACGTCAACAAGATTTGGGGAACAGGTAACGGAACCTACGGCTATGGTCAATCCAACACAGTATCCACAGTATCAGCAGGTGGCACAGTTCAAGCATCTCAGTGGAACACACTGTTAAGTAGAATGCAAAGCATAGGTGACCATCAGGGAACCAACATGACCACAGCAGATTCAGGGCAATTAGTTGCAGGTGATCCTGTTCAAGCCATTTTGGAAATCAGCACAGATATAACCAGTTTTGGCAACAACAGATACAATGTGGCAGCTGCCAATCTTACAGCATCATCTGATCCTAACTCAGTGAACAGAACATTCACAGGATCATGGACCACCAACACAATTCATGAAGTTAAATTTACTTTTGCATCCAGTGATGCGGCAAGATTCTTTTTCAATGCAGGCGGAAAAATTACTCATGTGTGGAATCTGTCAGGACACACTTCCGATGACAAGGCCGACGAATGGGTTGATCTATTCAACACCAAAGCAGCTACATTTACATTTTCTGGCAACAATGATTCATTGTCTGGTTCAGGCACCCAAGATACAGACAAAAATGAAGGTTTTTGGAGTTCTGACACTGATGACTCTTACGCAGTATATCAAAAACAATTTGCAGACACAAGTCCGTATACTACAAACTTTTGTCAGTGGGAAGTAAAAGTAACTGGCACAGCTGGTGACAACGGTGGCAAAGGTGAAGTGATAACCATCAAAGCAACAGCCAAAGACGATGCTGCCGATTCAAGTGATGATGCGGCATTGGACCAAGTGGATGGCAACTTGACATCATCATGGACTTTTTCAAAACCAAACACAACTCAACTGAACAATGATGCAGTGGGCACAATCACAGCTGCAGAAGTTTCACAGACACAAGCCTAGTTGATTTTTCATATATTTTCTAGTATAATAACACTATGAGTCAACGCAGATTTGCCATTAAAAGAGATCTGAATTTATTGCGTCAAAGATGCGAAGCACAACTGATCATGGTGTATCAAGGTGGCATGTTTCGTTGTGACGAACACATGATTTGTTATGCAAAAACCCTACAATCTGGAGATGTTATAATGGACACCAATTACACTCCAATCAAAATAAGTGATGCACAGGATTTTGTTCAACATGTTGAGCAACAGCATCGCATGGCAATGAATGAATATGCTGAGGAGTATGAAAAAATTGTTGAATGATTGTGGTATTCTCATCTATAATTTTGCATCACACATAGATTACACCACTATAGCACAGCGATGTGTGGCACAATGCAAAACACATCTGCCAAATATTCCCATCATGAGTGTGGGGCAACTCATACCAGGAGCAGACAGTCACTGTGACATGGACAATCCACAACACAACAAAAAAGTATTTGGCAACAAAAGTAAAACTTGGCACAATCTAGCAAGACATCATTCGTTTGAAATATCCCCATGGTATCGCACTGTGGTGATTGATTCTGATTTTATGATAATGACTGACCAACTGCAAAAACTATTTGCAAGTGATCAGCAAATAATGATGCACAGACAATGGTATGACATCACCAATGATGCAGTTGAAACCATGTCTGTTGGCACATCAGCAATTGACATGATGTGGGCAACTGTGTTGAAGTTTGATAGAACTGACGAAGTGCAACAATTTTTTGATCTTTGGAAAAAAGTTATTACCAATTATTCTTATTATGCAAAACTATTTGCTTTTTCTTCACATGTCATCAGAAATGATTTTGCTGTGAGTATCGCACTAAAACAACTTTGTAATTTTGGATCTGTTGACCATTGTGTGATTCCTTGGAACATTCACACCACAAGAGATTCAGTTACAGTTAAAAACTTCGGCGACAATAAAATAACATTCACTGATGCAAAAAGTAATTTTAATGTGGCATTTGATTGTCATGTGCTAAACAAAGAAAGTCTTGCAGATGCATGTTAGCCAAAAAAAAGGTGTTGGATTTTTAACATACGCACTCAACACAGATGTTGATTATGAAAAGTGTGCATTGTTATGGGCACTGAGTCTCAGAGCAAGTCATAAAAACACAATCCAAATTGCTGTGGTGGTCAATGACAGCCAGTCTTGCAGATCAGAACTGCATGATGTTTGTAATCATGTGATCACAGTTCCGCAGAGAACTGTTGTTAATAACATGCAGTATGAGGCTGACTTGCTGAACATCACTCCATTCAAGGAAACCATCAAGATGGAATGTGACATGTTGGTGCCATGTGATATGACAGTGTGGATGCATACATTGAGAAATCAAGACTTGTATTTCACTGGCCATGTGATTGATCATCATCTTCGCACAGCAGATGACAGTAGATATAGAAAATTTATCCAGTCAAACAAGCTGCCAAATGTTTACAATGGTTTGTATTATGCAAGGCTTACAAAACGCACCCTTGCATTGTTCAAAGAAGTTGATAGAATTTTTACTAATTGGCATCAAGAAATAATGAAATACAGGATGTGGCAACGTCATGAACCCTCCACTGATTTTGCCATTGCTATGGCACTAGACAACATGGATTGGCCAGAAGCAGTGAGTACAACACATTTGCCTACTTTTGTACACAACAAAAAACACTGTGTGGGCAACTGGCGATATCACACAGTGGTTGATCCAACAACTATTATTGTAAATGGTGCAAAAATTGATTATCCATGGCACTATCATGACAAATCATTGGCCACAGAACATTTAATATCTAAATACACACAGTATGTTTAAAATTTATTATACACACGATGGAAAAATCACAATGGTTGGTGCAAGTGACGAGCCAGGAGAACACATAACATGTGATCTTGACACATTGAAAAAATTACAAGACAACACACATCTGTATGAAGTAAAAAATAAAAAACTATGTAAAAAACAATTTGAATCCAGCAAACCACCTAAAAAAATACAACTGGTTGATGATGCTCCTGGTTGGATTTGTCATAATGATAATTTTTTTGAGGTGATCGAACATGCACTCCAAAAACCAATTTGGTTTGATGATGTCACACACACATGGGTAAGATATGATTGATGTAGCAGATCTTGATGTGGTGTTTCTTTCATACAAAGAACCCAACAAAGAACACAATTGGATTGATCTAAAATCCAAATGTCCATGGGCCAAGCGTGTAGATGGTGTTCAAGGATCTGATGCGGCACACAAGGCAGCTGGTCAAACATCCACAACAGAAAGATTTATACTGATAGACGGTGACAACATTGTGGATCCAGCACTGTTTGATCAACAGATCGATCTCACCAAGCACAGCACAGACACAGTGATACGATGGCGTGGAGTCAACAACATCAATGGACTAAAATATGGCAATGGCGGAGTGTCATGTTGGACAAGAACATTTGTTGCAAACATGCAAACGCATGAAAACACAGATGGCAGTGATGAATCCAAAGTGGAGTTTTGTTATGAAGATGGATATCTTGCACGTCCTGAATGCTATTCAACCACAGTGATAAACCACACCCCACAACAGGCATGGCAAGCAGGCTTTAGAGAAGGTGTTAAGATGTCTCTGGACAGAGGCCAACGCAAGACACCAGCAGAATTTGTTGCGTCAATTCACAAACAAAATTTACTGTGCTTATTGACTTGGATGAGTGTGGGTGCTGATGCAAAGCATGGCTTATGGGCCATGTATGGCGCATGTGAAGGATGTTACAAAACAATGATTACAGATTGGGACTATGTACATGTGCGAGATTTTGAATATTTAGAACAGTATTGGAATGACAAACACATTGAACAACAAGATCTTGCAAACACTATTGATCAATTGACAGCAGAATTAAATTACACACTGAACATCCAAGCGGCAAGATTAGACGTACAACAATCAAAATTTTTCAAGTATTGTCAGCAATGGTAAGCAAATATCAAACAGACGCTAACAAGGCAAGGTTAAAACTAGACAAAGTCTCTGGCACCATGTGCTTGGCTAAATGGATGCAGACTTCACTGCACCTAACCACAGGCATGACCAATTCATGTTATCATCCTCCATTGCACAAAATTGATGTTGATCAGATAAAACAAAATCCTGCAAAACTACACAACACAAGGGAAAAGAAAAACCAACGCGATCAAATGATCCAAGGCAAACGTCCATCTGGATGTTCTTACTGCTGGAAACTTGAAGATAATAAACAAATGTCTGATAGATTTTATAGAAGTGGAGAACCATGGGCTATGAACAACTATGAAAACATATTGTCCAAGCCACAAGCAGATGTTGTGCCAACATATGTGGAGGTGGACTTTTCTAGTGCATGTAATTTCAAGTGTTCATACTGTTCGCCACAGTTTTCTACTGCGTGGGCACAAGAAGTAGAAGAACATGGAGCATATCCAACCAGTGTGCCACACAATGATCCCACTCACTTTCAAGGCGAACGTAAAGTTTTGCCGCAAAAAGACAATCCATATGTGGAGGCATTTTGGCGTTGGTGGCCTGATCTTTATCCTGAACTCAAACATTTTAGAATGACAGGCGGTGAGCCCATGATGGACAAAAACACATACAAAGTGTTTGAATATGTGATCAACAATCCCAAGCAAGATTTACATCTCAATGTGACATCAAACTTTTGTCCTCCAGCACCTGCACTTAGCGACAGATATTTCAACATGGTCAAGACCATGTGTGACGGAGCAATGATTGAACACTTCATGCAGTTTGTGTCTTTGGACGCATGGGGAGAAAAAGCAGAATACATACGCAACGGCATGGACTTTGGCACTGTGTGGTACAATGTCAACAGATATCTGACTGACATCCAAGGACACAATTCTATTACATTTATTATTACAATGAATAACCTCAGCGTGTCCAGCCTAAAAACACTGATGGAAAACATACTGCAACTGCGTAAAAAATATTCAACAACCTATCAGCGTGTGTGGTTTGATACTCCTATACTGCGTCAACCCACTTGGCAACACATTGGCTTGTTGGATGATTCTTTTAATGCATATTTCGAAGAAGCAATTGACTACATGAAAATGCATCATCACAGCACAGACATGGTAGCATTTAGAGATTTTGAAATTGCTAAATTACAACGCTGTTATGCAACAATGAAGCAAGGATCTGATGATAAACATACACACATGGCTAATTTTTGGCGTTTTTTTAAGACGCATGATGCAAGAAGAAACACTGATCTAATCAACACGTTTCCTGAATACAAGGCATTTTTTGATGCTTGTCAAAAGGCAGTGCAATGAACAAAGACATTGAATTTAGAAAAACACAATTAGACACCAAGAGTTATTCTTTCTGTGCAGCTAAATGGTACAATGCAACCATATGGTTGGGATCAGGGCAAACCACATCCTGCCATCATCCACTGCCTCATCAAATTGATCTTGAAGAAATCAAAACAAATCCAAAAGCCATACACAACACCAGGCAAAAAAAGTTTGAACGAGAACAGATGCAACAAGGCGAACGTCCCAAAGGCTGTGAATACTGTTGGAAGATTGAGGATATGGGTCCTGACAATGTTTCAGACAGAGTGTACAAGTCTAAAATATATGCTGAAAAAGATCTTACCCGAGCATTTCAAACACCTTGCCAGCAAGATGTTGATCTACAAACACTTGAAATATCGTTTGATAGGACTTGTAACTTTGCTTGTTCCTATTGTAATCCTGCATTTTCAACCACATGGGTCAAAGACATTAAAAACAATGGTGCTTATAAAAATCTACAATCAGATGGCAGAAATCATTTCACTCACACACATGATGCATCGCAAAAATATGGGTATCAAGAATTCAATCCATATGTTGATGCATTTTGGCGTTGGTGGGAATCTGATCTACATCGCACACTCAAAGAACTCAGAGTAACAGGTGGCGAACCGCTGATGAGTGCAGACATGTGGAAACTGCTGGATTGGTTTAAAAACAATCACAGTAAATCGGACACAAAACTTGCAATTAATTCAAATCTATGTCCCAAAGTTGAACTAATGGACAAACTGATTGATGCATCACATCACATCAAAAATTTTGATGTGTACACATCAGCTGAAGCCATGTGGGATCAAGCAGAATACATTCGTGATGGCATGAACTTTACACAGTGGCGCGACAACATGATTAGATTGATAGAACAGGGTTCACTTGATGGATTGCATGTGATGTGCACCATTAATGCACTCAGTTTGGAATCATTGCCTGAACTAATTAACATGATGGTGGCATGGAAAGAAAAGTATGGCAAAAATTACCCTAATTTTACACTCAACATACTGCGTTTTCCATCATTTCAATCACCAGTGGTTTTGCCCACGCACATCAAACAGAGAGCCGTAAACAAGCTTAAACTGCAAGCAGAAATTTATAAGCAACAACTGCATGACATGGAAATTAATCAAATCAACAGGTTAATACAATATTTGGAAACAGTGGACTCGCCACATGCAGGAGCAGACACTGTGGAAAAACTACAACAAGATTTCAAACAGTTTTATCAGCAGTATGATCATAGGCGCAACAAAAACTTTGGCAACACATTCAGCGAAGAAATGGTAGAGTGGTACAATGGGTTATAAAGACAAAATGCCAACCAAGGTAGACTTAGATAGTTTGCATGATGAGGAAAAACATCTCCTACAAGACAGCAAATATTTCTGTATGTTGCCATGGACTCATCTGCATGCTTACCCTAATGGAAACGCATATCCATGTTGCTTGGCAAAACATGAATATCCAATAGGGTCAATGAAAAAGAATTCAATCCAAGAATTATGGAACAGCAAAGACATGAAAACTATGCGAACAAACATGTTGCACAACAAACCGTCCAAACAGTGTACAAAATGTTATGAGCAAGAATCCCATGGTTGGACATCAATGCGTGAATCAGCTAATATTCATTTTGGGCATCACATAGACAAGGTTCAACAAACCACTGAACATGGAGAGTACAAAGATGTGAATATGATATATTGGGACATACGTTTTTCAAATCTTTGTAATTTATCATGTAGATCATGCGGATCTATGTTTTCGTCCAATTGGTATGATGATCAAAAAGCACTATGGGGTGATCCGGGTCACAACAAAATTACATATGCTGGAACAACCAAAATGGATGCCTACGACCAATTAGTTGAACACATGCCCATGGTAGAACAAATTTACTTTGCAGGCGGTGAGCCACTGATCATGGAAGAACATTACAAGATATTAAAAAAATTAATACGTTTGGGCAAGGCTGATTCTGTGCGTTTGATTTACAACACAAATTTTACAAGGATGTCATACAAAGATCTCAATGTATTGGATATATGGCCACAGTTCAAAGATGTATCAGTTGGAGCATCTCTTGATGCAATGGGAGACAGAGCAGAATTGATGCGAAATGGCACAATCTGGGCAGATGTAGAACGCAATAGAGAAGAAATGTTAAAAAAATGTCCTAACGTAGATTTTTATATTTCGCCTACTGTGGGAGTTTTTAATCATGAACATGTGATTGATTTTCACAAAGACTGGATTGCTAAAGGATTTATAAAACCACAAGATCTCAACATGAATATGATACAAGACCCAGAGCATTACAGAATTGATATACTTCCTGAATCGATAAAAAAACGTGTATCGATCAGATACAAAGAACACATTGCTATGATCAAACCATTGGATCATCTTGGTAGAGCTACCAGCGGATTTGAATCCGCACTCAACATGATGATGAGTAATGACAATACACATATGATTCCTAAATTCAAACAAATTACCCAACAATTAGATCAACGCAGGAGCCAAAAAACAATTGAAATTTTTCCTGAATTGAAAGAGTTATTAGTTGACTGAACACATTTGCACACTGCCATGGATGCACATGGAAACCACTCCTTTGGGAGAATTTAGGCCTTGCTGTTTATCAGAAGAGTCTATACCTAATTATAATATTGCACAAGGAGATACCCTACTAGATGCATTTGACTCTGAATACATGAATAATCTAAGACAACAATTTAAAGATGGAAAAAAACCTACAACTTGTGCCAAATGTTGGTCATTAGAATCAGCAGGTGGCACATCAAAACGTATGATATCTAATGAGAAATATGGCATAGACACTAACAACAAGAAACTTAAATTTTTAGATTTAAAACTTGGCAACATATGCAATCTTAAGTGTCGAATTTGTGGTGCATGGTCATCATCCAAATGGGCACAGGAAGAGATTGAACTTGGCAACCAAAATGCCAAACAATGGCTCAAGCAAGGGCAATGGCCAAGAAAACAACACATGCTGTGGGATGAAATAGTTCAATTGCTACCTGATGTTGAATATTTTGAATTCACTGGTGGTGAACCCTTTTTAATCAAAGAACATTTTGATATTCTTGAAAAAAGCGTTGAACTTGGAACCAGTCAAAATCAACAGATACATTACAATACCAATGGCACTACATTTCCTAAGCATGCAGTCGATTCCATTTGGCCACACTTTAAGGAAGTTGAAATTGCATTTAGCATTGATGATGTTGCTGAAAGATTTGAGTATCAAAGATACGGTGCTGTATGGCAGGAGGTAAATGACAATATCAAACGTTTCAACGATCTAAAGAAAGAGCATACAAATATTAAAACCCAAATATGCTGTACTATCAATGTGCAAAACATTTATAATCTTGAAGCTGTGGCACATTGGATTGAATCTCAACCTTTTGATTATGTGTTTTACAACTATTTGCATGAAGCCAAAGAATGGAATGTTCAGTATTTGCCAAAACAATACAAACAAATTATCCAAACTAAACTTTTGTCCAATAAAGTAAATGGACAACATAGGAAGGAATTAAGTAGAGCAGTTGTGTTTATGATGGATAAGGATCTAGGAGATGATCAAATGCATTGGCTGAGAAAACAAAAAATTATAGCCAGTGACAAATACAGACAACAATCATTTGTTGATGTACATCCTGAGTACAAAGGATTGTTATGAGATTAAACCCAAAACAAGGCAACAAAACTTTTTGCATGGCACCATGGACACACACCTATCTGTCACCTCAAACAGAAAGAAGACTGTGCTGTGCGTCTAGAGAACCTGCCACTAGTTTTAAACAGTACATTGATGTAGGCACAGCAAAACAAGAATACAATCCACAAACACTTTCAGAACACTGGAACAGTGCCCACATGCAGTCCGTGAGACAACGCATGATGGCAGGCGAAACATTACCCGAGTGTGAGGTGTGCAATTTAAAACTACTCAACACAGATGTGTATAGATCATATTGGAACAACTTGTTTGGCCATCTTATCGATCAAGCATTTGACACAACTACTGACGAAGGTGTCACTACCATGCAACCAATTTCTTTTGACTATAGATTTAATAATTTGTGCAATTTTAAGTGTAGGATGTGTGGCAGTATGTTAAGTTCATCGTGGGAAGCAGAACAAAGAAAACACAAAGATTGGTCTATTGAATCATCACCATGGATGGAACCTGTTTTGCGTGACCAAATTAAACAATTTCAAGACACACAAGTAGTAGATGAGTTTATGACTGCTATAGAAAACAAAACGATCAAAGAAATATACTGGTGTGGAGGAGAACCTTTGATGTGGGACATCCATTGGACTGCCATGCAACGCATGATTGATCTTGAGTATGCTGATCAAGTGTACATCAGATACAACACCAACCTCAGCAGAATAGAACACAAAGGGCAAAACATTTATGACATGTTGCCTGAATTTCAAGACTGGCAACTATGTGCATCAATCGACGGCACTGGTGCTGTGGGTGAATACATTAGAGATGGTCTTAACTATGCACAATGGTTGGAAAATTTTAAACAAGGATTGTCCATTGCTAAAACAGCTAGAGAAATGAGGTTGGATTATACAATTACAATGCCTGGCTTGCTAGAACTTAAAAATATGTTTGATCTTAGCAAAGAACTTAATGTGCAGATACTAACCAAAGTGATGTTTACATTTTCTGATGATGAAATATTTTCTCCACTCAGTGTGCCACAAAAGTTATTGCATGAGATCATCGATGATGCACTTGATTACATCCAACCACGTGCAACATGGAAACAACAGTCAATGATTGATGTTATGAAGAACATGAAAACTAGAGCATGTTTCACACCCACTGGTAAAGGCAAAACTAGACAGACATATATTGACAAAATACGAAATAAAAATATTAATAATATTTTAAAAAACACAGTGTTGTGGGATTGGTGGGACGCAATTGAAATATAAAAAATTAATCGGAGCAGGATGTTCTTTCATACAAGGCTGTGAACTAGGCGATGAAAACTCAGAACTAGGTTATTCTGTTGACACATACCCATCATTAATTGCAAAAAAATTAAATTTACCATATGAATGTTTGGCATACGGTGGGGTTTCAAATACAGGTATTGCAAAAATGATTTTAGATCATGACATACAAGACTGTATTTTACTAGTCCAATGGACACATGTATCTAGACTAGGATTCAACATCAATTTACAAGCAGATCCTACGAATATCAATGGCATCAATTGGTTTGATTTTGCCCCTGGAAATTGGTTGTTTGACAGTAACAGATGGCACACTCCAGAATACATCAAAAAGTTGTCAACAAGTGGATTGGAAAAATTCCAAGAAGATTTTTACAAGTATGTAGGCAATGATGAAACTTTTGTTTTGTACAGTGACTTGGCAATGAAATCTGTTCTGCATCATGCTCAACAACAAAGGGCAAAAGTAATTTTTTTTACTGCAAGTGATCAATTGATAGGAGTGAATGGATGTTTGGCATTTGAAGGAAAAAATTTCACTGTATTTGCTGAAAAACACGGATGTGCTTTTGGCCAACATGGACATCCACTGCATCAAGCACATCAATTAGCAGCTGACTACATTTTACAAAACGTAAATATTATTGATGATTAGTTGGATTCAAAAAATATATTATAAGATCAAATTAGAAATACAGTACCGCAAAAAACTCAAAGAACTTAAAAAGCGAGATCCTTTTATCTACAAATAGGTACACTTTGACAGTATAATAAAACAATGATTGTTTGGGGAATATCAGCACTGTTTCACGATGCAGGTGTGTCTGTAATCAAAGATGGCCAATTGGTGTTTGGTGCACACGCAGAAAGATATTCTGGCATCAAACATGATGACAAATTAAACTATGGCATTCTCAAAGAAGCCATCAGTCATGGTCATCCTGATCATGTGGTGTGGTATGAAAATCCATGGAAGAAAAGGCTGAGACAGATTGTTTCCACAGAAGTGTTCTATGGCAAATGGTATCCTAATCCCAAGAAGTATCTACAGGAATGTGGCATTCGTTGTCCCATCACATGGACTGATCATCACTACTCACATGCTTGTGCTGGAGCATACACATCAAAATTTAAGCAAGCCACAGTGGTTGTGATTGATGCCATTGGAGAATTCACCACATGTTCTGTGTGGAGATATCAAAACAATTTACTAGAAAAATGCTACGAAACCAAATATCCAACATCCATGGGATTGTTGTATTCTGCATTCACAGAACGCTGTGGACTTAAACCCATGGACGAAGAATACATCACCATGGGCATGGCAGGTTGGGGCAAACCCATCCATGCAGAACAAATCAAAAAAGATTTCATCAAATCCATGCATCCTTTCAAGTTGAAACAAAATGTTCACAAAGGCATAGGCAACTATTTGCCACATGCTGATGTCATGGATTTGGCAGCCTCAATCCAACAGGTTGCAGA
>Ga0209535_1001502_pt1 | contig 15843 bp, 13 predicted proteins | sample LinPmetageLP28_FD_184041 | JGI IMG/M metagenome (GOLD analysis project Ga0209535, IMG submission 184041) | Marine viral communities from the Pacific Ocean - LP-28 (SPAdes) (version 2) | ecosystem: Environmental > Aquatic > Marine > Oceanic | place: Pacific Ocean | collected 2009-08-22 | reverse complement strand
GCACAAGAGGTTATGGATAAGTCAGGTAGGTTCTTGTAATGGAGTGGTGGGAAGCGTGGCTAACCATTGCCATAACTATCAACACCACTATCAATACAATTGTTTTCTTTAAGGGTCGTAAGATATCGAGACAGAGAGATAAGCCTACGTTGCCATCGTCATCTTCTTCTTCTTCTTCGTAGCACCTGCTATTGCGTCTGCTCTAGTAGCATTAGGATTGTTGTCTACTCCAGCTTTTACGCTTAACATCCCGAAGTCATCACTTTTTTTTTTAGCACCACCACCATAAGACATACCCATGCTGAACTTCTTCTTCTCAGTCATGCTACCCATTGGGTTCATCATGCCTGCTTGACCTGCAGATGACTTTCTGTTTTGATCAGCAAGTCCACCCATGTTCATTTTCTTTTTAGTAGCTGTGCCACCGTACATCATTGGTTTACGCATACTTGCTCCACCACCGTACATCATGGATTTTCTTTGTCCGTTATTGTACATTTTCATTAGTTACTCCCTGTTAATCTACTCATTTGATTATTTATATTTCCAGAATTAGGTATTTCTTTGGGGTAGTACTCTGGATATTCTGCTCCCCCTGTTTCTTCGTTTATTTTAGATATGTTTGCAGGACCTAGTTCTTTGATTGCTTGATTTAATCCTGTAGCAACCCTTAATCCATAGTCAACAGGATTTGGAAAAGGCAAAATACTAAGAGTGTCACCCCCTTGATTTCTTCTTTCAATATTATCTAGCGTGTCTCTTTGTGCAGCTAAACCAGTAACTAAGGCTCTAAATATTTTTTTATCTTGCTTTGCGTTTATTGTTTTTCCACTTTTTAATATGTCTAAAAACAATTGACCTGCTTCTGGATCGTTAAGCATAGCCTTAAAAGTTGATGCACCAGCCAATCTGTATTGTTGCAAGATAGCTTCTGTTGCTACATACCTCATAGATACAACTCCTCTTTGTATAGAGTAGAATCTACTTATATAACTTTCCAAAGAAAAAGCTCTCGATGCGTTTCGTAATGCTAACATGGCATTGTCAGCACCCCTAGATATTTCAATAAATTCAATCATAGAATCATAAAATTTAGCTCTATCATCTCCCATTAGTTTTTTAAATGCTTTAGCTTTTACACTTTCTGGGTTACCATATCCAGACAACGCTTTCATATTTTCAATGTCCATATCCATTTTAGGATAAATTGTACCGTTTTTAACGTCTACACCGTAGTTACCTGTTCTTCTAAACACAGTAAAATCTAATTCATCTGCTACCACATTCCTTAAAACATTATTAATTTGTTCGTCAGTCATGGTAGGTTTGCCTGTTGCATCTAAAGAATTTAATTTAATTGCTTCTTTAATTTTGTCTAACCTTATTTCCCCCCCAGACAATATAACGTTACTTATACTTCCTGCGTCTTGATTCATAGCTGCAAATCTTTTAAGTACATCTTGAGATTTAGCTATGTCGCTTCTTAACTGTTTAATATCCCTAAGTTGTGTTCTTAAAGATTCAGTAATAGCACTGTCAGCAATAGTTTCAGCGTTTTGCATACGTGTAGCAGAAACAGTTTCGTCACTAAAAGCAAGATGGGAATCTAAAACTTCTTCCCAATTTAACAAAGATTTCATAGTTCCATCTTTGTCTGCAACTTTAAAAGCTCCTGCTAACTTTTTTGCACTTTTAGTTATCTCTGCATGACTTGCTCTAGCTAATAATTGATTTGCTAAAAACTCAGCATAGGCTGTTTCGAGTACAGAAGCAACAGCAAGTGCTTGTGGGTTAGGAGTTCCATCTGGTAGAAACTCTTGTACCACTCTACCTACCAGCTCTCCACTCGAGTTATAAGTTTTGCTACCCACTGCTGACATCAGTATTGCAGCTCTAGTTTGCAATTGAGTCTCTGGCATTTTAGATAGTTTGTCAAAATCTAACCATTCTCTAGTAGGTATATTAGTATTTAACCCTATTTGAAAGTTTGTCTTGTCTTGATTAACATATTTTCTACCACCTTTTACATTCCACCCCATTAATTTAGCAATCTCACTTGTATTATCGTAATACAAACTTTTAAATTCAGCGTAATTTTTGTCAACTTGTTGTAAGTACTCTAGTACAGGAGTTGCTTGATCTGTATCTCCAATTTTTACTCCTAAAGAATTTAAAGCACGAGTGTTACCATCTGTATCTGTGACTGTAAATCCATTTTTAAAAGCCTGATCAGTCATATCATCTAGCTGTGCAAAGCTTGATCGAACACTAAAGTTAGTTGCTTTATATCCTGCTTGCCCAAATGCTACTCTAAGACTTCTTAAATCTTTAATAGAAAGAGGTATTGTCCTAACATCTTTACCTATTAAAGCTCCGTTTTGTCTTATAAAATTTAAAAGTTGTAAATTTTCTGGTATATTATTAAGAGGAATATATGTTTTATCAGCTATTGCTTTTTCCATACTAGTCTTTAATACACTTTTGTATTCATCTACACCTAACGGTACTTCTCCTCTGACAGAAGCTCTCTTTTGAGCCATACGTTCAAAGTATCTGTCAGCTGCTGTGTCTAATATTCCAAAAATTTTATTCTCTTGCCCTTTTGAAATAACACCGTTGTTTAATTTTTCAACTAATATAGATACTGCTTCGTCAGGTTCTTTTGCTTTTAGTACATTAAACATACCATCTAATATAGACCCCCCATCTGCAGTTACCTTTGTAGCTTGTATGTTTGTACCCTCTGGGGTTACTAATACGCTGTTTTCTCCTATTCTACCATATTGTGCATCTAAACTTATTAACTCGTCTTTATGCCTTGATTCTAAAAGAATAGCATACAGATCACTAGGATTGTCTACGCCACTATCTATATTTACAATTGTAGTCTTAGGTTTAAAATCTTTGTCTCTTTTTACAAGAACAGAAGTATCCACAACGTCAGAGGTTGCTGTTTTAGCATTTGATATTGGGTACTTAAGTCTTAATTCTGTTGATTGTTTTATTACATCATTGTAAACCTGCTGTTGATTTAATTTTCTTTGTCTACCTATGGCTTTCAAATCACTAGGAGCAAGTTTATTAATCCCAAACTTTGCTATGTTTTCTAAAGCAGTATCGACTATCCCACTAGAATCGCCTAAAAGATCAGTAGCATCACCACCTTCTGTTATTTGGGCTTTATAGTATTTAGAACCATGTGTGGTAAGTACATCTATATCATCACTAAGTTGTGCTACATTTCTTTCGCCAAATTCTATGGCAGATTGTATAGTATTAAAAAAATCACTAGTTCCCTTACTTGCATTTGGATTTAGATTTAGCATTGCCTTTCTTAATTCTTCTATTTGTTTTTCTTGTGCTGCTAAATTAGTTTGTAATTCTAATACAATTTTTGGGTTTTGAATTTTGCTTTCTTTTATAAGATGTCTACCTTGTTCTTCAGCTAAATGTAAAACAGATAGTCCAGTTATTTTATTTAAACTTAAAGATACTGTGTCAGGGTCTACACCTTGTGCTATCAACTCATCTTGTAAGTTGGCTATAAGTGTACCTCGTGCAATAACAGCTTCTTGTAAAGCAGGATCAAATGTGTTTATAAGTTTTGCATATCTTTCTAACTTATTTCTAGCTCTAGCTTTAAGTGGGTTCATACCTATAGATTTTACATAGCTTAAAGCTTCTTGTATATTATTAGTCATGCCTAGTGCAAGACCTGTAAACATACCTACTGCTTCAAAAATTGTAGGGTCACCATTAAACTCTTGAGCTATTTGACCTGTTGCGGCAGCTCCCAGTATCATATAACTATCTACTCGGTCTATTTCTCTCAACCATCTAGGTTTATCTGCATTTGCAACGGTCTTCATTAAATTGTAGACCACTTGTTTTTCTTGGTTACCTAAATCAAATAAACGTTTGTTTAAAGTTGGAACAGATAAGGAATTCGGTTTTGCTGCTATTCTTGCTGTAACAGCTTCTATTTCTTTTTGTACCCTTGCTTTAGCTAGTATTAAAGGTGCTACTTCAGTTGATTTAGCTATAGCAGATACATCTATATCTTTTCCTTCTCTTATTAATTTTCTATTTTTTGCTATAGATTCAGATACTTTTGCAGCATCCTCTAATTGCATACCTTCTCTTAGTCTACTACTAAACACAACTCTTTTTATTTTTGCAGTAGTTTCCCCTGCTACATTTTTTATTTTGCTAGATAGGTTAGGACTTAATATTTTTTTACTTTCTAACCCTGTAGTTCCACTAGAAAGACCCCCTCTTAGCCTGTTGTATTCAGCTAAAATTTGTACGGGAGTAGGTTTTTCTGCTCCTTCTTTAATAGCTTTCTCAGTCATTCTAGTTTCTATTGATCTAAAAAATTTTACTTCAGTAACTCTGTTTTTTTTCATAAAACTTTTTATAACAGCAGAAGGTCCTAAAATTTCTGGAGCTACTGCTATTGCTCTTGTTGGAACACCTGAGTATTTTTTAGCAAGTATCTGTGCTTGTTTTAAAGTAATTTGAATGTTATTACCTGCAAAAGTTCTTTGAATAGAATCAGCTACAGTAGGTATCCACTTGTTCCAAAATTGATCTCTTTCTTCAGATTTAGTCCAATCAAAACGTTCATCTTGATCCAACCCACTTTGTATGCCCTTTAAAGCCATACCAGATAAGTACCCCCCACCTTCAAGAATAAAACGAACATTTTCTGCTATTGCTCTACCAGAAACTTTAAATGTATCTCCTCTGCCTATTCCTACAAACTCAGGTAAATTAGCTTCAAAGTTAAGTATACCCAACCTTGTTCTCTCATCTTTAAAGCCTTGTGAGATTAAAAATTTATTTGTGTCTCTGTAGAATAGAGCTTTAGTAAGTTCTTTACTTGCTCCATTATCTATTGCCATCAAATAACTTTTAAACTCATGGGTTTCGGGAATAGCACTTTTAGGTTTATCCCCAGCTTTACCACGAACTTCAAAATTCTTAGACCACTTGTAACCTTTTTTTATGTTCTGATCTCTTATATATTTTTTCTTTTGTAATGCAGACATAGCTCTAGTTTCGGCAGTTTCACCAAATCCAAAAGTACTGAATACAGGTGATTTAAACAATCTTTTATCTTGTCCTTTGACACTAGCCAAACCTTTATAAAAACCTAACCCCTTAGTTTTAGGAGGGGTTATGTCTATGTCCATCTTTGATGCAAGCAATTTACCAAAGTTTAAAGGAACATCTATGCTTTTGTTTGTACCTATAGGTTGAACCATCGTCACTGCTGCACCACGTTCAGCTATATTTAATCTATCTTCCAAACTGTGAGTATTGTTAAATGCAAAAAAAGAACCGTCTTTGTTTTTAAATCCTAAAGACTTTATAACATTGTCTTTTGCTACCTCACTTAATTCACCATTTTGATCATTTACAAGAACATCTTTTATACTTGTACCGGGAATCTTTGTAAGTTCCATAGGATTAACTATGTAATTTGTGTCTAACCTTGTTCTAGCACCTAAAGTTGTATCCTTAGTATACAAATCTTGTTGCTCAATAAGTGCAGGTGGAATTTGTGCAGAATATGTTTGAGATATATTTAAATCTTTTTTAGGGCCACCTGTAAATTGACCATAAATTGAATCCTCAATATCCTTTTCAGAATATTTTCCAACATTAAATAAACCTGTGTATTCCTTTTCTGTACTCGGTGCAGATATAGGATCAGGAAATTTAGTCTTTTTTACTATTACATCTTTATCTGTTAGTGATTCTGCCAATTAAATACCCTCTCTTTTTCTAATAAGGTTTCTTTGTTTATCTAAATCAATACCTGCTTTTTCTGCTTCTTCTAAAGTAGAGAAAGATTTACCCTCAAATCCTGCTGTCCGATTTATAGAATCTAACAATTCATCGTCTGATACTTTTACGTTTTCTACTTTAGGCTTACCTCCTGTACGACCTGTTCCCATTGCACTGTATATTGCATTTTCAACATAGTCTGCATCATAAGTTATAGGAGTATAGGTAACTCCATCTGGATCACCTTTAATCATAAAATCCTGATGTTTCATAGCAATGTAACGTTCTTCAGGAGTTCCAGATAAGTGTTTATTAAATTGATATATTTCTTGCATCAAAGTTAAAGCAGCATCTATGCCTGCTATCTCGGCTCCCGGAGTTGCCAAAGCTTCAGCACTTCCTAGTGCTTTTAGTATGTTATCAACGTCTTGGTCAGATATAGTTCTACCACCTGTTCCCCCTTGAATAGCCGCAGCCATCTGATAGGCAATCATCATTCGATAATATCTTCGTTGAGCTAATGCCCTTTCTGCGTTGTTCTCTGATTTAAGTTTGGAAGCTATGTCTTTCATGTCATTTTGGCGTTGCTCATAAAGTTCGTCATTTCTTCCAATTTCGCTTCTTTTAAAATTGCCTTCTCCAATTTGACGTAGTAACAACTGTTCTGTCTCAACTACTTTTTGCCCACCTACACCTGCGTATACAGAACTAGCATCATCACTATCAAGTAACCTTCCAGCCATATCTCTAGCTTTGTCAAACCAATATAGAAGACCATCAGTTCCTAAATATAATTCTCCTACTGCTGTTGATATATCTAATGGTTTACCTGTTCTCGGATCAAAATACGTTCCCTTATATCTTTTCATAAGTTGTATGGTCGTTGAAGAATATTGAACTTTGTTTATAGAATCTGCTAAAAATTCTTGTGCGTTCTTTTTATCCATTTGATAAGGTAGTTTCTCACGGATAACCGAAAATATTTGATTTTTTAATAGTTTACTTTGGTTAACAAATGCGTTATTCCCACCCTTTGCTACAAGAGAAAGAAGCCTATGACCTTCTTGGTATCCGTTAGAAAGTGATCCTATTTGTTTTACGTATTTAGTTCTTATAATTCCTTCGTCTCTTGTAGATGATACTACTGTATCCCCACTTAAACTTACAGGTTGAACCATAGCATTAAAAACTTTAAATTGGTTGTTGTTTTTACCTGAAGCTGGACTAACCATTAAGTTTTCAAGATATCTAATTTTGTATTGTTGATCATATGGCTTTAGTATTTTTTTACCATTTTCAACTTTGATAGCATTAAGATCACCATTCTCAAGTCTAGTATACTCATAGTCTGATAGAACTTCAACTATAGCATTATTTTCTTCAACAGTTTTGTTTGGGTCTCCATAGGAATTTACTAAAGTATCAGCAACAGAAGGTGCTTTTTTACCGTCTACTATTCTAGGCTCTAAGAATTTTTTATGAACCTCTGCTGTCATAGTTGCTGTTACACCGTTGTTAGTCTTAACTACAACTCCTTTTGTAACAGTGTCTGAATTTTTATTTAAATTTAATTCATTAACTCTTTGGTCTAGTTGTGTTTGAGTTATGTTATCAATAGCAAATTGTAACTTAAGGGCAAGACCGGGAATGTTCCTAAAGTTTGGTTTTGATTTAAGATACGTGTCTACGGTTTTAAAAGTTCTGAACTGAGCATTTTCCCCTTCTAGGTCTGTAGAAATTTCCATGTCAGTTGCTAGTAATCCAATTACAGAATTAGTAAACGCTATTAATTTAGGATCATTTATATCTTTTTTTCCTAACTTTTGAAAATAAGCTACATGAGGAGAAAGTTGGTTGTGTATATCTTGCACTTGACCAGTAGGATTTTTATTATTACTAGATAGTTGAAAATCATAAGTTGTAGTGTTATTATCCTTATCTTTAACTTCTCTTTCAATAGAAGTTGTGCTAAAATAAGTAGTTTTTTTAGCTGGTGCAGTAGTTTTTTCTGAAAGAGTAAGTTTAGCTCTGTTATTTCCTTTATTAGTATCCGTATCAAAGTCACGTTTCATTGTGGGTAATACACCATTAGATTGTTCTAGATATTCGGCTATACTATTTGAAAATACAACCTTATCTTTTATCATACCCCCTACTTGCTCAACTATATTAGCAGATTTTTTAGCAGTGGTTCTAGGTGTAAACTCTCCTGAGAATCTTTTTCTTTGTCCAATTACAGGTGGCATAATAACTTGATTTGGATTTACACCTCCATAATCTAAACCATCAGGGTTAGCTCTTTTATTAATGTTTGAGAGAACATTTGATCTGTATTGATCAGTTGTCATTTCAACTTTAGTTTTAGGGTCTATTACTATGTCTTGTGATGTATCTGCCGCTGTTATCATTTGATTACCCACTTTTGTATATCGAGTAGCCAAATTATTGTGCATCGGATCATCTTTATCTCTTTGAACTATATCTCCATTTGCTGTCTCTACATATTGAACAGGTATGAGAGCTTGTTTTTCTTTCTCTCTTAAATCATTTCCTGCTTTAACACGAGATGCTGCATATAACCCTAACAAACTTAATACTGCCATTAAACTTCTCCCATCTCAAGAAAACTTTCAGGTGGTCTTTGTGCCATTTCTTCTTCCATATCAAGTTGTTCCATGTCTCTATCAGCCATTCTGCTTTGTTCATTCATCGTTTCTAACATTGCTGTATACATTGAAGGATTTCTCTCTTGTAATACTTCAAAGAATGTTTCATCTTTTACTTGTCCTTCATCTCTTTCTTTGTTCGGAACAGTTAATTCAGGATCAATATCATTGTCTATTGCTAATTTCATAAGGTACACGCCAATAGGTGCTTTTATAAGTTCAGCTACATCTGGGGTGTACATACCTTGCGTAAATCCCTTAAAGGCTACCTGTCCTACAAGTTCTTCTATAGTTATACCTGCAGCCATCATCTTCAATAAGTCTTCTTCTGTATTTTTTGTTTGCATCTTATCAATTACAAAGTCCACAGCTTGATTAGGATCAGAAAACTGAGGGGGTTGTTCCCACGCCCATTTTCCCGGAGGATCAGTTAAAGAATGTCCGGGAGGTGCTGAGAGTGCTTCTACTTTATTTAATGCCATGTTTAGTCTGCCCTTTTTATCACGCCACTTTTGAGGGTTGCTTTCCCTGAAAACGGTACATTTGGTGTAACAAATTGTTGCTTAACCTTGCCACTAGTTTGTACCCATCCTGCTAGTTTTGCTTGTACATTAGTATCCAATAAAGCTGTACGAACAGCGTTCCCACTACCCAACGCAAAAGTTGCAGTTGGACCTCCTGCTTGACCTATTTTGTTTCTTGAGCTAAAGCTATCTGTACCAGTTCTAACAGAATTAAGACTAGTGTTGCCTATTGCGTCTCTAGGTGATACTCCTAAACCCTGCTTAACTAAATCTCCTGTAACACTTTTTAAAGTGCCTTGAACCCCTTCACTTGAAAATATTTTGTCAAACCATTGCCCTGTAGATGTTGATTTAAAACTTTTATAAGTATCTTCTACAAAACTACCACTATATAGTGCTTTTGCTCCTTGTTGTACGCCTGCTCCAATAACTGCCGCACCCATTCCAAGTAATGCGTTTTGCCACATGTATCACCTCTTATGTAAATATGTTGTCAATTGTTTTAATTATTAAAAAGTTATCAAACTTTTCATCGTAGATATCCCCGTTTGCACTTATGGCTGCAGATTGCATGGCAGCATTATGGGCCCTATCTAAATTGTTTTCACTTGTACTTAAAGACCACTGTGCTTGATCTCTATATAATTGCCACAAATTGTTTTGTGACTGTTGAGTTAAACCTAATAACGTTTGAGTGTTTATTCTGTTTACTTCATTTTGAACTGCAGTATTTGCTGTATTAACACTTCTTCTCCAAACAGCATTTGATTGGTCTATTTGAGTTCTCATGTTAGAATTAAATTGATCCCTTTGAGATTCTACGTTTGAATTAAATTGTTCAACTGCAATTTTTTGAGACACATTGTATTGATCTAAACTAGCTTTTCTATTTACAGTTTGTTGCTCTATTTGAGAACCTAACTCTTGAAAAAATTGTTCTACTTCATTTTGTGACTTTGCATTAAATTGTTTTGCAGCGTTATCTTGAGCAGCATCTGTAAGTTTTGCACTAACTGTTGTCTGATAATTTAGTGTACTAGTTTGTTGCTCATTAGTCAAGTTTTGAACGTCAAGAGTTAGAAAAGCTTTTGCATTATTTACTGCAGCCACTTGTCTGTTATTAAGATTGGTTAAATCCATATTTGCAACTGTAGCAGCATTTGCAAGAGTTGTTTGTTGTTTTGCTGTTAAATTTTGCAATTGAATTGTTGCGTACTTGTTTGCATCTTGAGTAGCAATATTTATCCCAGATTCCATGACTGCTTGAACCATAGCAGCAGAAGCCATACTAGATGCACCGAGTCCTCGCTGTGCCATAACTGCTGATACATTACGTACTGCAGGTGCTGCCCAAGCAGGGAGAGGTTCTCCATCTTTTATTCCTTTGTACAATTCGGCTAATTGGTATTGAGTGGTGGCTTTAGGGTCAAGTTCATCTGATACCTCACTAGCCAAAGCTTCTGGAGAAAGCGTTCCTTGTGCCGCAGTCATCTCAGATTTTTCAGATACTGTTCCTTTTGCCGCAGTAGATACGCCCACATCACCTGCTTTAGACGCATCATATGCCTTAGCTGGAACTGCTGTAGGTGCTTTTACATCATATTTAGTTGAGTCTATAACGTCTGGAGTACCTGTAGTTCTAGCTTGATCTGTTGTGTATTCGCTAGAATCTATTTCTTCATTTGTACCTACATTTATTTTTGTAGCTTGAACCTTTTGTTCATCGGAAAGTTCAGTTTTATCCGAAGCTCCAGTTTGTTGTTGAAGAATTCTTTTTTTAAGTTCATCGCCTGTTTTACCTGCTACTGCCATATTTTTATTTCCTGTATTTGGGTTGAGTTCAGGCACTTGTGGCATCGGTTCAAACCCTCTACCCTCTGTAGGTGGTGTCATAGTATAATTAGTAACACCTGCTCGTTCTGCAATCGCTCCAGTCCCGTATTGAGTTCCATCGGGTCCGTATACAACAACTTGTGTGCCTACTTCAACCATATCTGTTCCCTATTTCATTACTATTGCGACAACCAAAGCTACCACACCTAAAGTTCCCACCATAGACATAGCTTCTATTCGCCACATTCTTTTGTCTAGTGCTTCTAGTTTATCATTGACTGCTTGATAACGGATGGCACATTCTTTTTCGTGTGCATCTAATTCTAGTTGTACTTTTAGTTCAGGTTGCATACTCATTTTCATCCATTAACTTTCTCTAACTGATTGCACTTGCATCATCTCTTTCCTTACGAGTTGTATAGTCACTTCTCGCAGTTACAAGAGCAACAAAGTCTGCTTGATTAGATGGTATTGCATCTGTAAAGCTATCGTCATTCATTAACTTTGTAGTCCACTCTGTCTGCATACGTTTCCAACAGTTGTTTAACTTGCCAGTTATTGCACCATCAATCCAAGCATCTACTCCTGCATTGTCTGATACATCATTATATAAATCATTAGACAGAATCTTCTGTTGTAAATCTGTTAATGTTATTTTCTTTTCGTGATTTGCCATTTTATATCTCCTTTATGATTGAGTTATTTCACTCTTGGCTAACAGACTAGATTTCCAGAAAACCATGTGTAATTTGGGTTTCCATCAATGTCTGTTTGTGCAGTACCACCAGATTGTGTTATACTAATAGTTGCTGTGTCACTAGCATCCATATCTGCTAATACTGAAAACGCTACAGAATAATATACTGAATCTGAATCAAAATAATCTGGGTCAAATATAAATCTATAAGCTAAATTACTTGTTGTTATATTTATTTCATAATAAGCTGCCGCCGTGTCAATATTTTCCAACCTTATATTAATTTGTAAAAAATACTTACCTGTAACTGGTGCTACAAATCTATTATTGCCTAAATCAAAATCAGCATTATTATCAAATCTTTCATGTGTCCAGTTTACAGTTGTTTCACTGGTAGCAAAGTTATTTTGGTCTGTTGCATTTTTGTGAACACTAAAAGCAGGTTGAAGTGGTTTGGTTACATGACCATCATGAGCTATTACCATAGAAGTGGTACTAGCTGAACCATCATCATTTCTTGATTTAATATTTAAGTCACCTGTTGAAGATTGAACATTTAATCGCCATGACTTGTTAGTTAAGTCTGTCCTTCGTAAAAATATATCAGGTTCGCTTCCTTGAAGATGTAATAATGTTTGAGGTGCGTTACTGCCTATGCCAACCCTATTCTCACCACCATCTACAAATAACATATTAGCATTACCATTTGATTCAACTCTAAAATCTACATCGTTACTACCGTCATTAAAAGCTGCTCCACCTGATAAGGTTCTTGCTGTATCTGATGCTCTAGTCATTAGGCTGTGTATCCTTTACCTGCTGTAATAGCTGAATCCACTGCTGTCATAGACTCACTAGTCCAGTAGTCTTTAGCTTTCATTAGTTCTAAATGCTCAACATTTCTATCAACACAAGATTGCTTATCTTCTGCTGTATCATCTGCCATTGCATTACCTGCAATAACATCAGTTATTAGTGTTACACTGTCACCCATTGCTGTGTAGTCCTGTGCTATTTCTTCTTTAGTTTTTACGTCTGCCATTTTATGCTCCTTTTAAAGTTGCTATTTCAGATTTTAGCTCTGTTATTTGTGCAGATAATTCTTGAACAGCTTTAATCAAAGGTATTACAAACATCTCTCTTGATGTATGTTGCATACCATCTTCACCTTCTTTCCATCCACTAAATTTAGAATCTCGTTCTGAAGAATGTTTATCTAAAGCTTCTTTAACTTCTTGAGCTATAAAACCATGCATAACAACATCTGTATCCATATTGTTTTCTTCACTATAATCATTCCATTCTTTAGGGAACTCATTGCTTGGCTTCCATTGAAAGTTTACAGTTCTTAAATCATTAACGAAATCTAAACCTAATTCTTGGTCATATATCTCTTTTTTCTTTCGTCTGTCAGAGCTTCTTGACCAGTTAGCATCAGAGTCAAAATCATTGGTTACAACATTACTAGCTTTACCAAATGAAAAGTTATTATTTCCACCTGCATTAATATCTTGACCTATTGTTATTTGATTTGCTGCACCACTTGCACTTACATCAGCACCTTTGCCAATACAAATATTGTCACTACCAGTTGTTAGAGTAGCACCTGCAGATACTCCAACTATACTATTTCTTACTCCTGATGTTATTGCATCTCCTGCAGTAGAACCAATAGCTACATTATTTCCATCAGGACCCCCTGTATTATTAGCAGCCAATAATGCTTGATATCCTATAGCTGTGTTACCATTATGAGTTGTTGCTGCTTTTAAAGCACGATAACCAACTGCTGTATTTTTACTTGCAGTAGTATTTGCAAATAAAGCACCACCACCCACAGCTACGTTATTTGTTCCTGTGGTATTTGTACCAAGAGTAGCATTAGCAGCAGCATCAATACCACCGATTGCAGTATTATCAACACCTGTTGTAGTTTTAGTCATAACACTCGTACCAACTGCCGTATTTCTAGTTCCCTCAGTTATCTCATCACCTGCAAAACCACCAATTAAGGTGTTGTTAGCTCCTGTTGTTACTGCTACACCTGCTTGATAACCAACTGCTGTGTTATTAGATTCTGCACCAGCATTTTGTACTTTTAATGCCTGATAACCTATAGCAGTCGTTGTTCCATTTGCATCTTCTGTTTTAAGTGCTTCAAAACCTATTGCAACTACACCATCACCAGTAGTAATTGCTGTTCCTGCTTCATCTCCAACTACAGTATTATAATTACCACCACTTGCTATAGAGTTACCTGCATTGACACCTGCTCTGAAGTTTGATGTTCCTGCTGAAGCTGTGATTATATCTGCACCATCTGCAAAGGTTACGTCTGCTGCAAAGTTAACTGCACCATCAACATCCACTGCATCTAAGTTGGTAGTTCCATCTACGTCTAAATCACCATTTAAGTCAGCATTACCTGTAACAGTTATAGTACCTGCAGCAGTTATGTTACCATCAAACGTACCACCTGCTGATTTACTTACTGTGTCTGCCACAGAGAATACATCATAGACTACAATCTCAATCATATCACTTACAGTAGCACCTGCAGCTAGTACAATAGCTGTACCACTTGTAGATGTGTAGTCAGCTTCACTTAGCTTGACACCATTTTGATATACGTCAACGTAGTTACTGTCGAGATAGCCAAGTGTAATGCCTTCTGCACCTGCACCACTGAATGATGTTTGGGCTGCAGTGGCAGTGTATGTGTGCTTTCGTCTAACTCCGTTGGAAGGAGATACTCCTATGTATGCCATTTATTATACCTCTTGTGCTTCTTTCCATGTTTTATATGCAGCCTTAACTGTGTCTATCCACACAGCATTTGCTATTGCTTGTACTTCACTAGCTTCTGCACTTATGTCTGTAGCAGTATGTGTCCATGTTGTACCATCTACTGATGATGAGAATGGTAGCAGAACATGGCGATGTCTTGACCTACTGATTTCTGTGCTATCTTCTTTGATTACTGTATCTGTTGCAACTTGGACATTCCAAGTGCCTACTACTTCTATCTTTGATACTTCTGTTGTTTTTGTTATTGCCATTATTTACTCCTACTAAGCTGTCGTATAAACAAAATTAAAATAAAGAGGTCTGCCATTTGTCATCTCACTACCAATACCATAACGTGTACTTGTTTGTGCCCCTGAAGATGTTCCTCTTACCACGGATGCTACATTTCCATTAGACGCTACAAGAGCATGACCAACAGTGTCTCCTTGACCTGCACCCGGACCACCTTCATCCATCCAAATAGTTCCAGAACCCATTTCAGTAATAGAGTTAGCATTTAATGAAGTAAAAGGAAGGGATTCAATTTGTACAAAGCTATTAGCCCCACCAGCAGCAGTGTTTCGTGTTACTGTTCCTTCTACATAAACGTGCCTACCTATTTTAGTATATCTTCCAGTACCACCAGTTGATGCTAAAGTTGCACCTGAAAGAGCTAATGTTGGTGTAAAAGTTCCTTCTTCATAAGAATCTAAAAGTTCAGATGTCATACCACCTGCATTAGAATTAGCACTAAAATCTATCCCATGACCACTTGCTACTACAAGGTTGCCATCAGCTAGGGTTAGTCCGTTATTAAGTGTTGCAGCTCCTGCATCAGACATATCAAGTGTAAGAGCCGTTATTACAGAACCACCGTCATTACCTTTAAATAGTATATCTTCATCTGATGTTATTGACTCAATAACAAAGTCTGTGGATGAGTTGTGTAGTTTTCCAATTTCAGTTCCCCCTGCTTTTACAAGTACAGCACCAGAACCATAGTCTAGAATTATTTGTCCTGCACTATCTATAGTTAGGTCACCACTAGATAAATCTATCTCTGTTCCGTCTATAGTGATGTTATCTACAACTACACCTGCATTTGCAGTAACAACTCCAGCAACACCAAGAGTTGATGCCATATCTACAGCACCATCTATGTCAACTACGTCTAGATTAGTTGTACCATCTACATCAATATTACCTGATATATCTAATGATGCAGCATCAACTTCACCACTAAACTTACCTGTAACAGTATCTACAGCAGTTGATATTATATCAGCAGGTTTTTGTCCAACATAAGGCATATTATGAAATCTCCATTATACTCAATGTACCAGAAAGTTTATCTGCGACAGAACAATCTATTGTTATTTGGTCAGTGGTTTCAAGTACAACCTTGTTACCTGCCATAAGTTCCAAAGCACCACCAACAGGTACAGGTGCATTTTTAACTATGACACTCGTTCCGTTTGCTGTGTTGTTTGTAACTGCTCTGTTTCCTGTATCACTAACTAGGTTCACAGTAGCTGTAACTTGC
>Ga0209535_1001501_pt1 | contig 15847 bp, 24 predicted proteins | sample LinPmetageLP28_FD_184041 | JGI IMG/M metagenome (GOLD analysis project Ga0209535, IMG submission 184041) | Marine viral communities from the Pacific Ocean - LP-28 (SPAdes) (version 2) | ecosystem: Environmental > Aquatic > Marine > Oceanic | place: Pacific Ocean | collected 2009-08-22 | reverse complement strand
TCCCCTTTTTTTGAACACTCTAATTCATATACCCATTCATTTTCAAATGCTTTAACATTTTTTTCAGTATTTATAACTCTAATAGGTAAATCTTGTGGAAGATTTTTAAGTTGTTTAATTAATTCTTTTACATTCATAATTTTTAAGATTATGGGGGCGTTTAAACACCCCCTGTTATTATTATTTTTATGCGACATAAAGCGCGTCTTCTGTTCCACAGGATAGGCAGTCATGCGATGACATTTGTTTAATGTTCATTCGTGAGGTTCTGAAACTGAAATCACAACATTCGCATTCTACTTTGATATTTCTAACCTTTTGAGGTACGTGGTTAATGGTAATTTTACCATGAGGAAACTTTCCGATTTTCTTTACGATTTTATCGCACTTTTCTTTAAGTTCTGGACTTGCAGTGGTTGCCGTCATTTTACCCGTTAAACCGATTTTAATTGCCATATCTCTAAATGGTTTTCCATGTCCAGATTTATTGTTGTCGATAGCGTGTATTAACTCATGTGCTAAAACGTCCAATACTCTGGATGAATTTCCTCTATGAAAAAATGTTGGACTCATAAAGATATTACAGATGCCGTCTGATGACATAGATTGAGGTAAATTTTGCCCAATTGCTCCAACTTTTTTTCTGTTTGCAGTCTGTACTTTACCAGCCATAAGTGACAAAGTAACTGCTACTTTTGGGATGGTCAACCCCACAGGTTTGAATACTGATTTGTTCAGTTCTTCAACACCTTTTTCTAACCATGTTTCTCTATTCATTGTTTAAGATTTAATTATTAATTGAGTGCAATATAGTTATAAAATGTTTATAACCTACTATAAATTAAAGAAAGTTTTAAAAAATATTTAGTTGCACCCGTTTAAACGCTCTTGCCCTAATCATAACTAACTGAACCTTAGCAAGTTAACATGAGCAAAATCACAGCTATGAATTATTAGTTTTGTTTAGATTTATTTTAGTTCGGTGGGGTATAAAGAGGGAATTCCTTTTGTCTCTTAACTATAATTAATTAGACGGGGGGAACGTGAAACGAACAAAGACCCAACGCTAAACGCAAATAGATGAACGGCAAGGCGCATCGTTTAAACGGGTAGGGCGCGCGCGCTGGAGCGCCCAGAAAAAAGCTGAAATGTTTGACAGAATTTATTTTTTTTTTTGAAAAACTATTTTAAAATAATCACTTTCGGATGAGGGGGTCGCCAACGTATGATGGGGTATTATACTCAACCCCCAGGTATCTAAAAAAATTTTATTATCTTTGATAAAAATTAAAAAGTTATGGCAGATTACATAAACAAACCGAGTTCTAATGATGACGTACAAGGTCTATACGTTAAGAATGGTAGATTAATTAATTCTAGGATGGATTCTATTTCAGGAATTGAACAAGCTTCTATGTACAGAAAGCAAATGAAGAAACAATATAAGATTGATAATATTGCTGACGGTATAGAAAGAGCTAAGATGCGCATGAGTGGAGATAAAAATATTTACGAGTTTTAAAGAAAACAAATTCCCTATTTGTTCTGTTTGATTTCAGTAGAAAGAGAGGTTCTTAATTGAATCTCTTTTTTTTTGACATAACCATGACAATAATATGACAACTTAATTTTTTATAACTTACTGATTTCTAATTACTTATATTTTTTATGACGACTATGACGACTAAAAAGTAATATATAGTAAAGTAAATAATATATATATAGAGAAAAATATATATATAGAATAAAACCGATTTAATTTGTCATTCTCGTCACATGTTGTATATTTGATTATATACTAATTAAATTTAATAGAATGAGTCAACAAGGTTATATACCAAAAGATTTGCATTTTAATTCCGAAGGCAGAAGAAAGTTAATTGCAGGAATTACAAAAATCTCTAACGCAGTAAAGAGTACGTTAGGCCCACGCGGTAAAACGGTTATCATAGAATCGACTGACCACCTACGTGGAATGACGGTTACAAAAGATGGAGTTACTGTAGCCCGTAGTATTTTCTTAGACGACCCTGTCGAAAACCTAGCAATACAAATGATGAAGGAAGCCGCTAACCGCACAGCAAACTCTGCTGGTGATGGAACGACAACTGCTATTGTATTGGCTGAAGCTTTTGTAAATGCAGGTAATAAGTATATTGACAAGAACCATAACACATCCATGGTCGTTAGACACGTTGGAGCTTTGATAGAAGGTGTAGTAAAAGACTTAGAAAAAAGTTCCCGAAAAATTACAGACAATAGTTTATTAGACGTTGCTAAAATATCTGCCAATAATGATTCTGAAATAGGTACAATTATTTTTGATGCTTACCAGCAAGTCGGTAAGGACGGAATAGTTACAGTGGAACGTTCTCAAAACCATGAGACTTATGCTGAGGTTACTAACGGTATTAAAATAGATAGAGGTTATTCTTCTAATCTATTTATTAATAATCAAAAAAAGGACGAGTGTATATTAGAAAATGTAAAAGTTTTAGTTTGTGACCAAGACATAAATAATGTTTTACAAATTGAAACTATATTAAAACCTATTATCCGAAACAACGAGACGCTACTTATTATTGCAGACTGCGGATTAAATGTTATTAATACTCTTGCAGCTAACGTTGCTCGTAATGGTTTAAAGGTTTGTAATATTCCTACGCCATCTTTTGGTTATAAGAAACATGAGCTGATGCAAGACATCGCTTTAACTTTAGGAGCAAACTACTTGTCAGAAAAAACTGGAGATGATTTAACTACTCTTAATGAAAGTGACTTAGGTCATGCGGATAGAATTATAGTAGGCAAAGCTAATTCAGTTGTAATAACAGACAAAAAACCAAGCGAAGAACTTTTAAAAAGAATTGATGAATTAAAAATGCAGAGAGAAAATACAGACGTGCCTATTGAAAGAAAGTTTATAGACGAACGTATTGCTAGCTTAGCTGGTGCAATAGGTTGTATTTACGTAGGCGGTAACTCGGATGTAGAACAAAAAGAAAAATTTGACCGAGTCGATGACTCGGTATGCGCAGTTCGTTCAGCTTTAGAACAAGGTATCGTTGCAGGTGGGGGGCTAGCTCTGTATAGTTCTATTAAAAAAATACCAAAGAACAAAACTTGGACAGGTGATGCAGATTATGATGTAGCCCTTAAAATTGTAAAAGATGCTCTTTGTCAACCACTAATTCAAATACTAAACAACGCAGGAATTAAGCCGAACGACATTATAGAGGCGATAGACAACAATAAAAAGAAAGACTATGGGTTTGATGTTAAGAATGAAAAGTTTGGAAACATGTTTAAGATGGGAATCATAGACCCTTTAAAAGTAACTAAGAACGCATTGGTTAATGCAAGCAGTGTTGCAACTACCATCTTAACCACTAATGCTATAGTAACTCACGCACGAGCAGGTAGAAAAGAAGAAACCAATTAAATTTAAATATATGGGACATATACCACACGCATTTGAAAGTCAAATTTTTGACGACTACAGAAAAGGAGTCAAAAAAGTACACGAATCAATTAAGCTATTAGCAGAACAAGGATATACTGTAATTGATTTAGAAGGTCAAGTAATTACCAAATTTAATATTAATAAAGAAAGACCTTATCCAAACATAAATTACAAAAGAACTCCAAAACAATTAGAATATAGTGAAAGCGATAAATAAATATATAGTCATTACTCAAATAAAAGAAGAATACAAAACTAAATCAGGGCTCTTGCTTTCTAATGAAGATGTGTCTTCAATGAGATACCATAAAGCTGTAGTTGTAAATCCTGGTACAAATGTAAGTACCGTTAAAAAAGACGATGTAATTTATTTTGATAAAGCAGCTGGTCACACTATGTTAATAAACGATGAGACGTTTACTATAATAGAAGAGAGAGATGTAGTTGTAGTTTTATGAAAAACTTTTTGAAAGAATTTACTATTGTCTTTCTTCTTGGTTTATCTTTTTCATATATTTTCTATAGACTTTGTCTCTATATTTAACATCATGTTTAAACACAGGGTTGTTAACAGCATTCTCAGGAATATCTTTTCCATTTAACTTATCGTAAATGTTACTTACCATTCTCTTCGCTTTATATGTAAGTTCATATAGCGCAGCTTGATTTCCTTTCTTTTCTCTCCACTTATGTATCCATCCTTTTTTTATTAGCTCATAGAATCTATTGTTGTTCCAAGACATCAATTCATTAAACTCTTCAAACTTTGTTTTATTAAATAAATGTTCGCTATAAAGAAATAACATTAATTCTAGTTCTCCAGTTGTAATGCTATATTTTCTTTTAGCCCAGTACTTGATTACTTTCCAATACTTTAAATAATCATGGGAGGGTTGCTTACGAGTTGTGTTACGTACAGTAATTGGCATAAAATAAAATTTAATTTAAATAACTATCTTTGTTACAAGGTAACATAAATAAATTATAATGGCAGGAAGAACAAAGGGAAAAAAAGTTTGTTGGAAATATGGAGACGGTAATTACTGTGGTACATTAATTCCAAGCAAAGAAACATCTACACATAGGTATGCTAGAACTGAAAACGGAAAAATAAAATCATTACCTAAAAAGAAATAGTTATGGGAAAATCATGTAAGGTTCAGGTTATTGGGTCCAGAAAAAGAAATTCTGCAAGTGATGCAGAGATTGCAAAGATTAAACAATGTCAATCAAAAAAGAAAGAAGATTTTAAAAGTAAAATCACTAACATTAAAAACAACGTAGTTTCTAATGTTAAAAAAGCTGATTCAATTATAAAATCTAAAATACCCAAAATAGAAATTAAAGTAATTAAAAAAAACAAATAGAATGTTTAAAATGAAAAAACCAAAAATGAATCCAGGATTTGATTCATTGCCTAAAAAAGTTCAAAAAAAAATAAAAGGAATGGACAAGCCTAAGATGATGGGTATGAAAAAGCCACCAATGGCAGGAATGAAAAAGCCACCAATGATGGGTAAGAAAAAACCTATGATGATGTCTAAGAAGAAAAAGAAATAAATGCCTTTTAAGCTAAAACAATTAGGTGCTGTTCTTGGCTACAGTGATAAGTATTCCACTGGAGACTATACTGTTGTGGAAAAAAAACTAGGTAAAAACACTTTAGGCGAAATTAATCCTAACGGTGTAATAGATATAGAAAAAAACATGACACCTGATTTAAAAAGAAAAGCAGTTAAGCACGAGCTTGACCACTTAGGTCAAATGAAAAGAGGTGAGTTAAGATTTGACCACAACAATTATTACTACAAACCTACACCACACTCCCCTATACAAGTAATACCTGCTAGCAAAATTAATCCTCATGACAGAAGTTTGCCATGGGAAGAAGAAGCACATCATTAATTTTTAGATATGGCTACAAAGAAAAACATGCCATGTAATAAACCAAGACCTTCTAATCGTCCTGGTAAAAAAAGAATGGTTAAAGGCTGTGAAGGTGGCAAAGAAAAGCTAATACACTTTGGCGCAAAAGGATATGGACATAATTATTCTGCAGCAGCTAGAAAAAGTTTTAAAGCTCGACACAAATGCAGTACAGCTAAATCTAAATTGACCGCACGTTATTGGTCCTGCAAAAATTTATGGGCAGGAAAAGGAGGAAGCACAAAAAGTTCTCCTAAAAATAAACAAGGAAAATATTAGTATATTTGTATAAATAATCATTTAAAAATAAAATTATGGCACAAGGTTATAACGCAAGGCTTGATGAGTCTTTAGGAAGTAAACACAAAGGAAAGCACAAACAATCTTTAAAAAGTCGTAGAGACGAATCTAAAGCTATGTCTAAAAAAATATACGGACATGCTTATGGAGGAGACCATGGCATGAAGTATGAAGGAGTTTCTAAACACCTAAGTTCTTTAATTAAGAAGTAATGGCTTTTCCTCAAATAAAAAAGAAAAACCAAGGTAAATTTACTGCCTGGGCAAAATCCAATGGATTTAAAGATGCCTGTAGTGCAGCTTCTGCAGTTATGAAGAGTAAAAAAAATTACTCTAAAGGAGTTGTAGAGATGGCTAACTATGCAAAAAACTTTGGATGCAGTAGAAAATAATGTTAATTAAATCAAATATTATGGCTAAAAAAATTAAGTCAACAAAAAAAATTAAATCTAAAAAAAAGGTTGAAGTAAAAATTGAAGAAGAAAAAAATAATGAATTTGTAGCAGTCTCTTTTACAAAACACATGCCTTACAAACCAAGGAAAATTAGCAGACTGCCTAAGAATTTAAACGATTTAAAGAAAAAAGAATGGGAAAATTATTAGTGAAGATAGGATTATGGATTCAAAACACTTGGTGTAAGCTTCAATGTAAATGGAATTGGTTAATTAGTAAATTAATATTTACTATAGAGTCATGTCCAAATCAACTTTGTAAATGTAAAAAATAATGAAATCAAAAGGACTAGGAGATAGTATAGAAAAACTTACTAAGTTTACAGGTATTAAAAGCGTAGTAACAAGAATAGTAGATAAGACAGGAGGCGATTGCGGTTGTAATGAAAGAAGAGATTCTTTAAATCGTATGTTTCCTTATAAAAAGTAAAGAGATTTTTAACCCTCAAAAATAAAAAAATGGCATATCCAAAAATTACAGTAAACACAAGCTTAGCTTTAGAACTTATAGCAAGCGACTCACTACCAATACCAGCACCTGGGATTCCAATTATAGCAGGAACTTCAACAGGAATTGCAAGCGGAACAGCAGATGCTGATGTTGTAAATGAACTTGTAGACACAACAGCAAACTTCATAGCGGCAGCACCACCTTTACCAGTAGAGATAGGAGATAGAGTTATTTCAGTAGTTTCTGGAGCAGCTACAGCCGCTACAGCAGTTGCTGCAACAGCAATAACAATGGCGGCAGATATATTTCCTGATGGAAATGAAGCTTATGCAATTGTAAAAATAAATCATTTAATTGTAAGTGGTGAAACATTTATTACTAAAGGCGTTAGTGTTGGTGATATTGTTTATAACACAACAGCTAATACTTCAGCAAGTGTTACAGCTGTAAATAGTGAAGTAGACATAACTCTTTCAACTGGTTTATTTGATGGAAGCGCAACATTTAACGATGAATATAAAATATTTTTAGGAGGACCTGGAGGTTCTTCAAGAATTGATTCTTCAGAAGGATGCTTATTATATGTAGGAAGTAACGATGCTACTATGGATATTGAAAAAGCTTATGTTGATGTTAAAGTAAAAACGGTTGACGGAGGTGATATAACATTTTCAAATTTTAAAGTTGGTGAATATTTGCCAATTCAAATTTTGCAATTATATTCAACAGGAACTGACGCAGCATCAACTAATAACTGTGTAGCAATTTGGTAACATGAGCAAGCTAAGTAAAAAAAATAGAAGGTTAAGAAAACCTAAATCAGCGGCAGCAGGTGCAGCAAGTGCAGCAAAAACTGCGGGTGAAGGGTTTGGAAAAGCAGCAGGTATCTTTGGGCTAGTTACAAGTGCAGCTAGTTTAGCAATGCAATTAAAAAAGAAAAAGAAAAATCAAACTCGAAAGCCAACTGAAACAGTAGGCTTTAAACCATAAAATTAAATACAATGGAATATACTCAGTCAAATACCTTAAGCGATAATATAATTTTTAAATATATATATACAGAAAATGAGTGTAGTAAATCCACCGCAAGTTAGTGAAAGTACAAAAGTAACTCTTGACTTAAAAACAATAGGAATGATAGTGGGGTTTACAATTTCATTGTCTTCTATGTATTTTATTTTACAAGCCGACATAGCTTTAGCTATGGAGCGTCCAATCCCAGAAGTAACTAAAACAGAATTTACATATAAAGACGAAATTATTCGTCAAACAATCATGGACACTCAGCAGGATGTGAGTGAAATGAAAGAAACATTAAAATTGTTGGAAACAAGAATTTTTGAATTAACAAAAGAAAGATGAAACTATGGATATTAACTTTATTATTTCCTCTTTTAACATACTCTCAATATAAAAATAACATATCAGTTGTTCAATTTAGCGCAGAGTTTGTTGAAAATGCACAAGTTGATTTGTCTCAAATTAATGACGCTTCTATCTATACTTTATTATTAAGTAAAGAAAAAAAATTTTTTATATCAGAAGAAGTTGTTTATCTCCCTACAGTAGTATTATATCACAATAAAAAAGAAATAATAAGAATTGAAAGCGGAATTGGATTAACTCTTCCTGACAATACTTTAAATTTAATTCAACACGAAATCAATAAAATAAAAAAACGAAAATTTTAAATGAAAAAAATACTATACATATTAGTCTTGTTTTGTTTTTCATTAAACGCACAAGAGCCAGAACCAATTAATAAAAGCAGTTTTTTTAATAATATATACAAAAACTTTTTTAAATATGGAACACTTTATGTGGCGGGAGATATTTCAAATTCGTATGAAACAACTAGAAAAGATTATTTTGTAAGACCGCCAGAAGATGGTAATCTTTATGATATTCCAAACGTTGTAGATGTAACCGAATATTTTCCTCACGATTATAGAATAGGTATAGGTATTAGAAGAATAGCTAGGTTTGATTATGAAAACAAAGAAAAAGCTTACTATGACGGAACAGAAACAAACATAGCTTTGTCAGCACCAACTGCTGCTTTTAGTGGATGGGAATATTTATTTCATTATGAAAAGGAAAGGCAAAGAGGTGAGGTGTTTTCAAATCACCGTTACTTTCTTAGGAATACTGGTAAGTATCACATTGTTAAAATAGAATCGCGAGAAGAAGGTAATGTTGGATTTAAATATAATTCAGCAGAAATAAGAGCAAGATTACCTATAGGAAAAAAGTTTAGTTTGTCTGCGGGAATAATAGCAAGAACTCACGAACAAGCTTATGGATATAATCCTGTTGAAATATGGCTTAATGAAACAATAATAAATGATTCTGGTCAAGAAGTAATTGCAAACCCTTGGTATTCTTTAGGGTTTGAATATGGTTATAGTGACCACTTTACTTCTTACACAGATATTGAGACAGGACAAGTGTCATACGATTGGATTTGGAAAGATGCTGACCAAAACATTGTAGCTTATTCTGATATAGATTTTCGTAATACAATTTTTGGAGATTTAATGCAGAGATACAATAACGAGCAATGGGATTTGTTAGATGCTTTTGCTGAGTTTGCTCCTATTGTAGGATTTGATTACTATACTTATTCTGATAAATTTTGGTGTCACTCTTACTTTAACTACATATTACCTTATCATAAATATTTTAAAGGAGAAGAAGAATTTTCTTACTTAAACAGAAACAATTGGGGTAAGGGAGGATTAGTTCAAGATTATGAATTAGAGCAATGGAGTGATTTTCAATACGGATTAATGTTTGGATGGAAATTAACAGATAATTTAGGTATTTTTATTGAAGGAGAATACACTAAGTTTTGGGACTCTAAAATTTACAAAACTACTTTTGGTATTAATTTAGAAATTTAAATTATGAAAATAAGTAAACACATAACTTACGCTGAAGCTATTCATTCTAATACAGCAAAACGTAAGGGCATAGACAACACCCCCAACCCTACTCAAGTTGAAAACATGAAGATTCTAGCAGAAAAAGTATTTGAACCTTTGCGTGAATTTGTTGGAGGGCCAATAAAAATAACTAGCATGTTTCGTTCTGCAGCTTTAAACGAAGCTTTAGGGGGAAGTAGTGCTACGAGTCAACACATGAAAGGACAAGCAATGGATTTAGACGATGTTTATGGTCATAAATCAAATGCAGAAATGTATCACTGGATTAAAGAAAATTTATCGTTTGACAATCTTATATGGGAATTTGGAACGGACATGAACCCTAATTGGATTCATGTGTCTTATGTTTCAGAAGAAGACAACCGAAATAAATGCTTAAAAGCTTACAAGGAAAATAGAAAAACAAAATATAAAGTTATATGAAAGATATATTAGCAAAAATATTTGGAGGAGCAGCTGGCGGTGTAGCAGAAAAAATAAGTAATATTATAGGGCAGCACGTGTTTAGCAAAGAAGACAAGGCTCGTTTTGAAAAAGAAATGACTGAAGTTTTAATAGAAGCTGAAGCTGACCAACAAAAAAATGTTACAGAACGATGGAAGTTTGACATGGCTAGTGATAATAAATTATCTAAGTCTGTAAGACCCTTAACGCTTATATTTTTATTTGTATCTACAATTTTGCTTATCTTTATTGATTCAGGATTTATTAACTTTGCAGTTGATGACGAGTGGAAAGAATTATTAAAAATGCTTCTTATAACTATAACTGCAGCCTATTTCGGTGGGAGGTCATACGAAAAAGGTAAATCTATTAAAAAGTAAATGGCAAGAATTTCAACATACGTAAAAGACACCAACATTGTTGCTGCCGATAAATGGATTGGTTCTGATTCTCAAAACAAGTTTCAAACTAAAAATTTTACTGCAGGTGACGTAGCTGAATTTATAAATAAAAAAGGATTAGAGTCACAGTTATTTAGATATAAATATGACATGATAAATCCCTCTGGCGTTCCAAGACCAATAGAGTCTATAACGTTTGAAAATGGTGGGGCTTTCCAAGTTCCTCTCAGTACTATTAACTCAATAGTGTTAAGTAATTACGCTCAAAATCAAGGAGGATTATCTGTAGACGTATCTACATGGTACACCGCCCCTTTAATAGACTCAGATATATTGTTAACACAATGTGATGATATAACTAATTGGGCTATTTATAAATGGGATTCAGCTGTCTTAGACAGTAAAGATAACACCTTTACAGATGTAGGGTTAACATACACAGCGGGCAACGGGAGCTTGACTGATAAAAAAGATTATTTCATATCTTTGCTACAATATGCGGGAGGCAGTGGAGACAAGAATGAAGTAAGTGCTCAACTGACGAATGTAACAGGTTTAATAACGGTAACTCACAACTTAAACAAGTTTTGTTCGGTTACTGTAAGTGAAGGTACACCAACCAGTCCTTCAACAATTGTTAATTGTGGTGTAGAATACATGAATCTAAATCAAGTAAGACTTAGTTTTGATTCAAATGTTTTTACTGGAGTGGTAGTATTTAATTAAAAAAAATAAAAAATTATGGCAATAAAGTATTTATCTAATGTAGAAATAGATGGAACGTTAACTCTAACAGTTAACGCTGATGGGGACTCTACCTATACAGGTATAGTAGTATCAGAAAGCGGTTTACTAAAGTATAGAACCAAAGCTCAAATAAAAACAGACATTGGAGCTGGGGCAATGGAAGACTGGATACTAGATGTTGGTGGCAGTGCTGAAAATATAACTAGCAATGAAACAGTAAAATTTGCTGCAAATTCTACTCCAGGAACAGCTGGCGTTACACTTGGTGGAACTGGAACTGTTGCAGACCCTTTCTTAGTAACTTATACATTCCCAGATTCTTCTACAGGAAGCTTTACTTTAGGAGCCGATTCAGGAACTGATGAAGCAATTGATGATGGTGATTCTGTTGATATTGCTGGAACTACAGATAATATTTCTACAGCTATTGCCACAGTAGGGACAACATCTACAGTGACTATTGATTTAGTAGACACAGCAGTTTCTGCTAATTCTTATACTAATACAGATTTAACTGTAGATTCTAAAGGTAGAATAACAGCAGCATCCAGTGGTGCTGTATCTGATAACTATGACAAATGGGTATTATCAGACGGAACAACTACTCAAGATATTAAGTCAGGGAATACCGTCACAGTCTCAGTTGCTACAGGTGATACAGCGGGCGCAACCGCAGCTGTCACCGCAACAGATACTTTAACTTTAGGTGTAAAATTAAGTGATATAACTACGGTTACTTCTGTAGACCCTGCCGCAGACTTTTTGGTAGGTGTAGATGGAACTGCAAACGAAAAAATATTATACAGTAATGTAACCTTAGACCAATGGGGTTCAGCAGCTGCTAGTGTAAATTTAGACTCAAATAAATTAATAAATGTAGCAGATGGTACTGATTCAAATGACGGTGTAAATTTAGCACAAGTTCAATCTTTAGTAGCGGGTGTAGGTATCTTTAGAGGTGGCTATGATGCAGTAAGTAATTCTCCAGCATTAAAAGGAGCAGCAAACATTGCGTTAGACCAAGGAGATTTCTTTGCGGTTACAAACTCTGCTGCAACTGACTTTTTAGGAACAGTCGTTGAAGTAGGTGATTTAATATTCGCAAACAATAATATTCCCGCTAATTCAACGCCAACTGCTTCAGACTATACTATTGTTCAAGCTGGACAAAGTATTGCTAGCTCAGCATCAACAGATGCTTTAGCTGTAAAAGGTATAACAGGATTTGATTCTGCAGTGTTTACCACATCAACTGATGGTTGGACACAATTAATAGACCAGTCTATTGTAGCGCAAGATTATGGTAGTGCAAGCAAGTCTCTTAAAATAAATTTTGATAAATATGGTATAGCGCAAACAGCTGCATCACAAGATATAGGTATTACAGCTTCACAAGTAAGTGATTTCTGTGCTGCGGTTTCAACATGTGTTGAAGCTAATCAAGGATACGATGAAACAATTGGAGATGGGACTACACTTTCATTTACTGTAAACCATCAATTAGGAATGAAAGTAATTGTTCAGTTATATGAAATATCTTCAGGAGCAACAGTTTATGCAGATACAGTAAGAACAGCAGCAAATTCAGGAACTGTAACTTTAACGTTTAATACAGCCCCTGCAACTGATAACATAGAAGTATTAGTATCAAAGGTGGCGTAGTAATTTTAATCAAATAATATGGCTATAAGTTTTTTATCAAGTCAATCTATAGATGGTTCTTTAACAGTATCTACAATTGCTAATGAAACATCAGCAGCGAGTAAGTTTTTAGTAGCTGGTACTGGTGGGCTAATTAAGTATAGAACGGCTGCAGAGGTTCTATCCGATATAGATGCAGGAACAGTAAAGGGTACAGGTACTGCTGGAACAGTTACAAAATGGAGCACAGGTGGGACAGATATAGAAGATGGGCCTATAACTTTTTCAGGCAGCAATTCAACTACTCCAGGAAATTTTACTTTAAACACAGGTACAAATAGAATACTTTCGATATTAGCATCTACTCATAGTGCAACTGTAGCTGCTGTAGCTACGTTAGCATTAGGATATAGTCATTCAGGTGGAGACGCGTTTGGTAGAATTAATTTAGTTGAAACTGCTGTAAATTCGTTTGATGCAAACATGTTTTTCAGTGTACCACATAATAATGGTCTTGGTGGTAGTACATCCAGAACAGCATTAAGTTTATTTGGTAGCACCTTGAATGCAACTTTTGCAGGTGATGTTACAACAAGCGGAACTATAAATGTAAATAGATTAGCTGGTGGTACACCTTATGATAATTTTAAAATAACTACAGCTGACATTGTAACAACTTTAGAAAGAGTAGAAAATACTGGTGATGCTGCTGGTGGTTATGGTAGACTTGATTTTAAAACAAATGCATCTGTAGGTGCTACTGGAGCTGCTGGAAGAGGTGGTTTTAAATTTATAAATGGGGATGGTAACAATATATTATATTTAGAAAATTTAGATGCATCTGCAACTTTTGAAGGTAATGTAGATTTAGGAGATTCTTTAAATATTAGTATGAGTGCTGCTAGTGCAGGGCAATTACAAGTCAAGGGAGCAGGATATACAGGTGCTATTGCTTTAGACGAAACAGCTATGTATATCTACCACAATAGTAGTCTTAGAGATTTAGTTTTAGGAACAAACGAAGCAGCTAGATTAACAATTGATGGAAGTAGCGGCAATGCAACTTTTACAGGACTGGTAAGTGGTATAACACCTACTGCAGCTGCAAACTTTACAACAAAAGCTTATGTAGATAGTGTTAGTGGTGGAACCGTAGGTGGAACAGGTACTGCTGGAAAAGTTACTCAATGGAGTACAGGTGGTGCAGATATTGAAGATGGCCCAATTACTTTTGCAACTAATGATTCAACTTTTGCAGGTAATATAACAGGAACGTCTGCTCAATTTATAGACACAACAAACCCTGATGGTGGTGGTGGTAGTGGTGAAGGAGGTTCATTAACTGTAGAAGGTAGAAGAGATGGTACAGCTAATTTAATATCATTAAGAGCAAGAGATGCTTCCGCGCCAACAGTAGCTTTACCTGATGGTCAAGGTGGTTTAATAAGGTGGCAAGGATTTGATGGAACTGATTTTGCACAAATGGGTGCTATAGCTGTAATAGCAGATGGTCAAGCTGTAGCTGACTCTGACGCACCTAGTAAAATGATATTTTATACCGTTCCTGATGGTAGTGATGGTTTAACAGCTGCGCTTATATTAGATAAATCACAAAACGCAACTTTTAAAGAAGAGCTTGAAGTTAAAGGAAGACTAAGCGCAGATGGCGGTATAGAAGGATTAACAAATGGCAATGGTGGAATATCTGGTTCTAATTATAATATATCTGGTGTAAATCAATTATCAATAAATGACCCAGGTGAAGGAATTGTTTTTAATGGTACAGCTACATTAACTTTAGCTGTAATTGATGATACAGCTGATGATAAGTTAAAATTAACAAACGCAACACAACTTGACCTTAGTTCAACGGCAAGAATAACAAACTTAGTAGACCCAACAAGCGCACAAGATGCGGCAACTAAAGCTTATGTAGATACTTTAGTTTCAGGGTCAGTTAACTACATAGGTACTTGGAGTGCAGCTGATAATGGAACTACAACAGGTGGAACTCCAGATTTAACAGATGCTAGTTTAGAAGTAATAGGAAATTATTATATATGTGAAGTAGCTGGTACAGCCGAGCCAAATGGAACAGGTACAGAACCTGATACTTGGGCGGTAGGCGACTGGGTTATATACTCAGATTTAACTACAGATGCTTGGCAAAAAATTGACAACTCTACAGTCCTTTCAGGAGCTGGTGTTGCTACTAAAGTTGCAAGATGGACAGATACAGAAACATTAAGTGATGGTCCAATAACATTTAGTAGTGATGACTCAACTTTTGCAGGTAATGTTTTAATAGGCGCATCATCAACTACAGATGCTAAACTTAATATTGTTGCAGATGGAGAAACTACTAATTTTGTAAAATTAAAGTCTACAAAAGGAACAGGCGTTACTTATGGTTTAAAAACTAATGGCGGAAACTCTGATGTTTTGGCTTTAATGGATATTACAGCTAACAATAGACTTGCTGCATTTGGTCAGGCTGAAGTTTCGTTTGCAACAGGTGGAACTACAAGATTATTATTAAACAGTTCTGGAAATGCAATTTTTTCAGGTAATATTTCCGCAGCATCTGGAACTTTTTCAGCATTTGTTTATGCAGAAGACGAAATTCATTTAACAGATGGTGGTACAACAAGAGCTAAATTATTATTAAATTCTTCAGATAGAGATAATGTAGAATTAAGAGCTGAATCACTTGGCTCTACAATGAAATTCTTTACAGTAGGCACAGAGGCTCTTGAATTAGACGCTAGCCAAAATGCAACTTTTGCAGGTAATGTAATTTTAGGAACAGGAGATAGTTTATATCTTAGTGGAACTACAGGTTTTAGAATGTTACACGATGGGTCTAATGCTTTATTTATTAATCAAACTGCAGGAGATATAAAAATACAAAATTCTGTTTCTGATAAAGACATAATATTTAGAGGTGTAGATGGTTCATCTACAATAGATGCTTTAACCTTAGATATGTCAGATGCTGGTTCTGCTATATTTAATCAATCTCTTTACATACCACATTACATTTATCATATTGGAAACACTTCACAAGACAAATTTG
>Ga0209535_1001500_pt1 | contig 15848 bp, 21 predicted proteins | sample LinPmetageLP28_FD_184041 | JGI IMG/M metagenome (GOLD analysis project Ga0209535, IMG submission 184041) | Marine viral communities from the Pacific Ocean - LP-28 (SPAdes) (version 2) | ecosystem: Environmental > Aquatic > Marine > Oceanic | place: Pacific Ocean | collected 2009-08-22 | reverse complement strand
TCAACCATATCTTACACTCGTCTCTTAAGATGTCTATGTTTGGCAGTGTCGTGAATTTATAAGTAAACACTATCTTGTCAACCATCTCGCCAAAAGCGGGTTGGAGCATTTTTACATATATTTCTGTCTTTTTCTTATTACAATCAGTCGAGCAATAATCTATTATTGCGTTCTCGTGATCTTTCGTAAAGTAATGATTAGACTTCTTCGATTTCGGGCGTCTCTGTATCTGCATCTTCTTCCTCTGGTATGTAGATAAAGTCAAACTCGTCCATGTATTCTCGGAATGAACGAGCATGGTCCATTAGTGCTTGCAATGTTTGGTCGCCATAGAACATTTCCATTTCATATACCGACTTCACATGGGTGGCGAAGCTAGCAGCAGCCGCACGTAGATCGTCAATCTCTTGTGAGATTAAGAATAATCTTTGCGCCACATTCCGAGAATATACAAACAGTAAAACATTAATACCCATAGACACCATTAATATAAGTGAAAGTACCATTTCAAGTCTGCTCATAAAATCCATTGCTAACTTCCTCCTTCATATCTTTTAGAAGCTCACGATTGGCTTCAATATATTCGTTTGTGAGGCTCCCAGTGTCCTTAGAGTTTGTCAACTTTTTGTTAAGGACTATGGGCTTACCTACCATTTTTGTGACGCTCTCGTGACCACACAGGAGACATTCCTCTTGTGTATCCGAGAACGAATGAAAAGCCACGAAGTCTCCTTCGCAGCCCTCACACCTGTAGCGGTAGCGCGGCAATTACTCGCCTACCATTGTGGTCAAGTCTTGCTCTGTGATTGGCTTACTGTTACTAACACGAACAGTCGGTGGATTTGTTACTACAAGTCCCTCGTCTCCCTGTGTTAGCTCAAAGCCCTTCAAGATTGGAACGATGTCCAATTCGTTTAGTAGTGACTCCTGTAGAGCCATCATCACGGCACCAAGTGCCTGATTTGATAATTTAAAAGTTCCGTTACTCATTTTATCTCCTTTTGTTTGAGTTGTCTTTCTTCGAACCAATAAAGGTCCTTGTGTTTATTTCTGTAAACCTTATACATAAAGTATTCATCGCTGTAAGAGGACAGACAAGATGAAGTTTCTATTATGATGCCATCGCCCCAATCTTTACCAGCAATTCCATCAGCATATTCTTCATGCCAGTTTACATAATTTCCTACTGCAAAATTCAAAGTTCTTTATCCCATCTATCAATCATTTCGTCCAGCATTGAACTAAATGTGTACTCCGGTTGCCAACCTAAAATATCTCTCGCCTTTGAAGGATCTCCTTTTAGATATTTAAGTTCTTCTGGGCGCATGTACTTAGGGTTCTGAACTATGCAATCTCTGTAATCCATGTCTAGCTTAGAAAATACTTTTTTACACAGATCTCTAACAGAGTGTGTTTGCCCAGTAGCTACGATGAATTCATCAGGGGTATGATGATTTATTATCATATGCATGGCTCTAACATAATCTTTTGAGTGACCCCAATCGCGATATGAGTCAATGTTTCCAAGCTCTAGTTTATCTTGTAGTCCTTTCTTGATCGATACGGCGCCATGTACGACCTTGTTAGTAACAAAGTTTGTTCCACGGCGCGGAGACTCATGATTAAACAAAATGCCGTTACAGGCGTGAAGTTTGTAAGCGTGTCTATAATGACGAACTAGATTATAACCCATTACCTTAGCACAACCATAAGGACTTACAGGATTCATTGGAGTAGTAAGTCTTTGTACTCCGTCTTCGTCTACAGAGTTTCCAAACATCTCAGAAGAACTGGCTTGGTAAAACTTTGCTTCTGGGCAAATAGAACGATATACCTCTAGCATGTGTAAAACACCCAAAGCATTTGTCTGGATGGTAAAGGAAGGCATATCAAAACTAACCCTAACGTGGCTCATGGCTCCCAAATTATAAATCTCATCCGGTTTAACTTCAGAGATAATTCTTACTAATGAAGGATAATCTAACAAATCCCCATAATGTGTAAACACCTCTCCACTAGTACCGTATTTTACAAGTCTGTGGTTTTGATTCTCCGCTACCGAATGACGGCGAACCATACCATGTACTTCGTATCCCAAAGAAAGAAGATATTCTGATAAATAGCTTCCATCTTGTCCGTTAATTCCTGTAATAAGTGCTCTCTTCATTTAAAAATCTCCATATTAGTTAAGTCAGGCCAATCTGTTACAACCCATTTTTTAGGCGGTGTTAAAATCGCTTCTGGTAGTTTTTTTATTCCTAATTCTGCTATTTCTGGTGTCATATAGTAATGGTATCCCATTACTTCAATATTTTGGTCTCTCCATGGAATATTGGGCAAACGACCATCATATGACATCTTCTTAAGGATTATAGCAGCATCTTTGTTATCTGTTAAGATTATTCCGCCGCGACCTAAAGATAAATGCTTTCTATACTGAAAACTAACACACATAAAAGTTCCCGCAACATATGAATTAATCTCCCACAAGACAGCAGCATCGATTATATTCGTCCCTCCTAGATAATAGTAATTACACCAATTTTCGTCTTTCCAATCAAAATTAATCTCTAACTTGTTCGCCAAAAAAGGAATAGAAATATAAGTTCGCTTAGGAACAGTAAAGTAATCTATTTTTTGCTGCCTTAAACACAATTCTATTCCGTGGGTACAACAATCGACTGCCACAGCGTAAGGAGAGCCGAAAAAGTTTGCAATCTTATTCTCAAATTCTTTTATGGCTTCAAATGTCATTATTTTTCCAAATTTATTTGTTTATCAAACATGGTAACAGAGCCTTTTTCTAAATAACTCTTTATATTGTTATCATCATTGCACCACTTATCGGCATACTGCCCAAGATACTTTTTTGTAAACATCGGATGATAATACTTTTCGCAGCCTTCAAAAAAATAATGTTGTACTTGAGTTAATCTTGTTTTGTTCAGATCTGTTACGCCATCAATATTGCTTCCGCCGTGTAAAAGATTCGCTGCCCATATCAATGCCTGCCCTTTCTTGAGCTTTGCAATATATGATTTAGCATTTTTTTCTTTCACCAAGTCAATCAAAAATTGCTCGTAATTTCTGTAGCTTTCTTTTTCACCATTTACAATTTCATCTGGATGTGGAAAACCTAATTCGTCATATTCCCATATATTCCAATTGTGGCTACCGGGTATTATTTTCAAAGAACCGTTTGTTTCATCTACATCCTCAAAAGCAATCCAAACTCCTACCATCCATCTTGATGGAACTGTATGGAAATGTATGACATCGCTATGTAATGGCTGGTTGCTACCTTTTGTAAAATTTATTGTAGAAAACGGAAATGGCTCTCGATTATAAAGAAGCCTAAGTGTATTCATAACTTTCTTATTCATACACAATTGTGCAGATGCTTTACTCTGCTTCCAAAGCTCAAAAATTCTTTTATTCTGTGTGTATTGGAAATGTTCTGCATGAAATTTTGTTTTTTCATCTTCTATGGCTTTATACATATCATCAACAATCGTTTGTATCTCTTTGTTGGTAAGCTCTAAATCTATTTCAAGATATCCATTTTGATTATAAAAATCACAAGCCTCTCTTTCTTCTTTTGTCAAAGATGAGTTTTCAGCTAGGCTTTTGTAAAAAGGAGATTCTATCCATGGAATCGGTATTGCGTTTTTATCTCTAAAGTAGTCTCTCATAGCCAAGCTCCTTTGCCGCTTCAATTGCCCTATTTTTATCTCTTTTGCCAATAGGCTTGGCAGGAGAGCCAGCATAGATTGTCCAAGGCTCTGTATCTCTAGTCACTAAGGAGTTGGCACCCACAATCGTTCCTTCTGCCAAAGTCACACCGGGCAACACAGTACAATTGACACCAAGTGTTGCGAAATCTTCAAAAATAACAGGCTCACTTATAACAGTTCTATACTTAATGGGAACTACAGGAGATATCATACCTTGCTTAAAATCATCTGTAGCACAAACTATTCTACTACCAGAGCCTATGTTTGTAAAATTTCCCATTTTTATAAATGATTTAGCACCGCCCAAAATGGTCACGCTAGGTGCAATATGGATATAGTCCCCTAACACAGCGGCTGTAGAAATGTAAGTCCACATATCAATAGCGACGTGACTTCCTATTGAGACCAATTGAGGACGAGAGATGATACATAAGTTACTGATAATTACATCTTCGCCAATATGTTTATATGCATTATCCATTGTAAATTACCGCCGAGCCCCAAGACCAACCAGAGCCGATTGCAGAAAGCAGAAGATGGCTACCGGGCTTAATCTCATTATTTTTTTTTGCATCATCTATGGCGATAGGTATTGAAGCTCCTGCAATATTTGCATACTTGTTCATAACCCTTTTTATTTTACTATATTCTATCCCAACGCTAGATGCAATTTCTCGCAACATATGGATACTTGCTTGATGAGGAAAGAACATATCAATATCACCAACCTCTAAATTAGTGTTTTCTAAAACTTCTCTTATCGATGTTGGTAAAAATGCAGTTCCAGCATTCCACACTTCTCCAGGGTTGGTGTTGTATGTGCCGGATAATTCGCAATTGAATCCGCTAAACCCAGTCCCGCTGCCATTGCTTTGAATCTCGCTATAAATCCAGCTTTTTTCAGAACGTCCCAAAACAACAGCCCCTGCACCGTCTCCAAAGAAAACGCAGTTTCTATCGCTCCAGTCAGTAATCTTTGAATAGGCTTCTGTGCCTATAACTAAAATATTTTTATAATTGCCAAAACTCACCATGGGGGCTGCTTGGTGAATTGCAAACAAAAACCCTGAACAAACAGCATTGATGTCAAAGCAGGGAATACTCCTGCTTAATTCTAGCTTCCTATGAATAGTGCAAGCAGTAGAGGGCGATATTCTTTCAGGGCTGGATGTTGCGACTATAATCATATCAATATCGTTTTTAGATAGATTAGCGTCTTTTATTGAATTTAATGCCGCTATATAACCCAAATCTGAAACAGTTTGATCCGTAACTATTCTTCTTTCGTAAATTCCAAGGCGTTCTTGGATCCATTCGGAAGTTGTAGGTGCTTTCCTCTCTATTTCTAAGTTAGAATTTGTCTTTTCTGGTAGACAAACACCTGTACCAATAATACCCACGCCCTCACACAACATCACAATCCTCCGTCAATCCTTAAGTTTGTACCACAAACATATTCATTGTTTATAATATATTCTATCGTATTATAAAGCTCTTGTATAGAGCCCCATCGTTTAAGACCTATCTTATTTTTAGCTTTTTGTTGTATCTCTTCTGGGACTCTGTAGCACATTCCACCATCCCAGAAACCTAATTGAATAGAGTTACAGGTTATTCCTTTTCTGATATTTTCTTTATTTGCATTTTGAACCAACCTATCCACAAAAGCCTTAGAAGAACAATAGATAGAATTCTTTGGTACATTCATTTCAGCAAAAACAGATGAGATTATTATAACTCTACCCCAGTTTCTCTCCCTCATTTGTGATAAGCAATTAGCAAGGACATTTATGTTGCCCGTAATGTTAACATCTAACATGCTTTGTACTTCTTGAATACTTTCTGAATCTATATTGTTCAAAAACTTGTCATACTTTTTACCAGAAAAGTTCAAAACTATATCAATTTCATTATTATCAAAAAATCTTTTTACATCATCAAAATCTGTAATATCTACATTTCTTGAGCCGATTGGTGTCACACTATATTTTTCTTGCAATAGGGGCAGTAGTTTTTCTCCCAAGCCTCCGGTTGCTCCAAACATTGCTATATGTTTCATATTTTTTTCTCCTGAAAAAGTGATTTCTTATCCAACTCTTGACCCTTGTAGGGTCCAGTCTTGTATTCATAAACAATGGTATTGTCTTCTAATGCCTCATAATTGTGTCCACCATAAAGAGTTATAGAACAATCTCCCGCGTTCAATATGTGCTCTTCCAATAATTGTCCCCCGAGATCAAAAGCAGAAAATTTAACCTTACCTTTGATCACTACCCAAGATTCCTGTGCAATAATTTTAGGTTCCCCTGATTTATATACATGTTCGTGTGGGACGAATGTTTTATTTTTTTTGAGTTTTATACAAGATGCTTGTAGGAATTCTTCGGCGGGGATTATGTCCTCTCTTTGAACACTATCATTTTCAAGTTTATAAATTATGTGTAATAATTTGTTTTCTTGTTTTTTTGAATAGATTTTGTAAATACTCATGTTTTTATCTTAAACCAATTTTCTGGGATTATATCTTTATCGCTCAAATGTGAATACCCTTTCTCAAACCATTTATCTGGTGCTATTATCTTATGCGGCTTTTTATTCAACCATGCTCCCCACCAAGAGAAGCTTGAGTTTGATATTATATTAACATCACACTTGGACATCAAAAACATTTCAATATAGTCTTTTTCGTTCTCAACAAAGAAACAATTTTTAAAACAAAAGTTTTCTTTACACCACGCGATGTCATCAGCAAAAACTAAACAATTTTCGTAGTCCCCAACAGAGTCTATGGAGTTTTTATAATAATCTACATTTAAAATATTATAGAGATTAGATAGGTTAATGTAATCACCTCTCCTAACATGAAGAGAAATGGTTCTTCCATTCAGTAAATGTCCATATTTTTTTTCAATAATTGCCTCTGTCTCGGCGGGAGGCTTAAAAAACTGAAGTAAATCCTCTCTGATTTCTGTAAAATACTTTTCACTCTGGAAATATCCATCTATGGCAAAATCAGTTTCATTGGGCAACCAGTCGGAATATTGAAACGGATAATTATATATTTTAAAAGACTTGATGTTTTTATCTGGCTGCTCATTAAGTTTTAAAAACTTTCTATACTCTTCAGCGTCATTAGAGCACCTAAAGTCGCTCTTTTCTTTTGAATATTGTAGATGCCATCTGCTATTTGCATACTTCAAGTGGTTAGAAAAATTAGGAAAACAAGTCTCTGTGTTCTTTTTTGCTGCTAAATTCATAGCTGCCGATATTTGAAACATCATGTTTCCTAGTCCGCCTTTTAGTTTACAATAGATCACTTAAACCTCGGATGTTTGGATAATTCTTCGTAAACCATTCACAAACATGGCTCATACCTTCATCTATATCAGTGTAACATAGCTTTTTATTGTTGTTAAGCAATCTTTTATTACAAGATGGTTTCTTTAATTGACCCATGGGTTTTTTTATGTCCCAAATGATCTCATCATAATCAAATTCAAACTTTTTACAAATAATTTTAGATATATCAGATATCGAAAACGCCTCGGTGTTTCCTATGTTTAAAGGCTCTATAGAATCATAGCCATCAATCATCCAAACTAAAATATCTGATATATCGTCTGAAAAAGTAAATTCGCGCTCGGGGCTGCCATCCCCCCACAAGACCACTTTTTTGTCGTGATACTTGCCTTCATAAATTTTTCTTATCAAAGCAGGAATGACATGGCTGTGTTCATAATGAAAATTATCGTTTATTCCATAAATGTTGTTAGGAATAGCAGTTTTATATGAAAACCCATATTGACGCTGAATCGCTCTACTATAGACCTCAATCATTCTCTTAGCATAGGCATACCCAAAATTGCTTTCGTGTGGCTCTCCTAAATGCATCTGTTCTGGTGTTAGTGGGTGTATGCATTTATCTGGATAGATACAAGTTGACAAAAGAGACACAACATTCGGGATCTCATTTACCACGCAAGAATGTAAAACATTTGTATTAATCAAAATGTTTTCTCTATGAAAGTCTGCTACAAAATCTGTATTTCCTTTTATTCCCCCAACTTTAGCTGCCAAATGAATTACGGCGTCTGGCTTTATTGAACCGATTTTGTGTATTGCGTCTTGTGGGTTCAGCAAATCACAATCTTTACTACCAATCAATATATAATCATGTTCATCGTTTTTATTTAAAAACGATGAACCTACCATACCTGTTCCACCTGTTACTAAAATTTTCATTATTTTTTACCGTATTTAATAAGCTAAAAGAATATCTTTTTCAATTGTTCCGTCAAGTAACACGAATTTATAATCGAAATTTAATTCTTTGAGTTTTTCAATTATCATATTCATATTTACCTCAGACAAGCTTTGTCCCCAGCTAGCGCCGACAATGCATCTAACATCATCTATTAAAATTATGGGTTTTTTATTTAATTTCTTAATACCTTCAAGTTCGTATAAAACGGGACAGAAAGACTTAGGAGCTTTTATAGCGCCTGTCAGTCCATTATCCATGTGTGCGTCAAGCCAAAACATCACCTTATCTTCCTTAAATTGATCTAAATACATTGACAAGTTAGCACTGTCATCATTATAAATTATTGCTCTTTTTGATTGAATTTCTTTTTTGAACTTCTCTTTACCTTGTTCTACAAAGCTGCTCAGTAATTCTATACACACAACTTTATCAAAACCACATTCTAGTGCATTCTGAAACCTGACTCCCTTATAGAGACCAGTTTCAAAAAATACGTTACAATCAAATTTTTCTTTTAATTCACAAATTTTTTCTTTTGTTATAGACATTCTAAGGACTCCAAAAATTTATATTTTCTACAATCTGGGTATTTCCAGCTTCCGCCGCAATCATCATTCTGCGGTCTTGACTTCAAGAATAATTTTATTCCGTAAGCCGCTTGTTCTGGTGGCATATACATATTCCATCCCAACATATCTATTTGATCATTATCGTATGGGACTGTTATATCTCTCCCTTCATATCTAGCCTTTTTGAACCAGCTATAAGCTTCTATATTATCTGTTAAAATCATACCACCCTTACCAATTGGTAGTGTCTTTTTGATATGAAACGATAAACAATGAAATGTGTCTTCTACATACATGTCTTTCCTAAATCTTGTCGCACCATCAATTATAGGATAAGGACTTAGTTGATAGACACCACTCCATTCATAATCTTCGTATTTTACTTGACAACCGGCATGAATTATTACCTGGGGAACTGATACATAAGTTCTATTTGGAATTGTTATCTCTCCGGTTGCATTTAAAAACTTCATACACAGAAAAAGAGCGTCAGTACAATTATCAACAGACACAGCATATTTGCTCCCTGCATAATCTGCTATTAATTTTTCAAACCCATCGACAATATCCCACGGGTCGTTAATAGTAAAACCAAGTCTACTCAAAGTCTGTTTTGCTTCTTCTATTGAGCTATACAATTTTATCTCCAAAGGTTGAATAATAGTCTCCTATAATAAATTTTTTATTTGATGTTGCAGAGGTTTTCTCATAATCATTAACATAAAATTTGTTCGGCAAAATCCTAAAATCCATACTTATTCTAGTTTTTTTTGTTTCGTTTGGTTTGTTAAAGTGGCGACATGTATTGCCATTCCAGATATAGAATTCTCCGTATTCACAATTCATTGGTTTGAAGTCATTATTATTTGGAGAAGATTCTGCCCAAACTGCTGTTGAGTCTCTCATGGTTGTTAACGGTACTAAAATGTTTATTTCCCCATGAGGGTGTTTGTGATTCTCGTCGCTGTCGCAATGTAGAGTCGTTATCGCTTTTGACAAAGGATATTGAATTCTATAAGATGGGTATGTTTGATATACGCTGGTTTTTAGATTAATTTTTGGAATAACCGCTTCTAGAATAAAAGATTCATATAATACTTGAAACTCTTTCCAGCCCTCTCTTATTCTATTATAGAATAAGAGATGAAATTCGCTATCTGTATCTTTACCTAAACCATCCAGCCCATCTATTACTTTGTATTCTTTTTTTAGACTATTGTGAAGATTATGTAAATCATCAATTTGATACAATTCTACAAAAAAATTTTTAAAATTATATTTGTCCGTGTCATAATAAAATTTAGAACTTTTCATTTAATTCACCCATTGTTGATTTTATTTTTTCACCATAGTGTTTTTTAAAAATCTTTCTTTGTAATTTTGTTATATCTTTATACGAGACTTCTTCATCATGAATTACAGAATTATCATGGGGCGTAACCTTTTTGACACTTTCTTTGTCTGTTAGTTCAAAAATTTTATTAAACCTATTTTCATCCCAACCAAAACCCAAAAAAGATAAAACTTTTTTAAAAGTATGCTTGGGTTTTTGTTTCAAATCTGAATATCTTATCAAGATTATTTCTTGTATGTCGTTATTATCAACAGTCCACCTTTGCAGATGTTTCTTATACTCTAGAGCTAAAAATTCAACTTGATCTGACAACTCGTCGTCGGTGTTGCCTTTCCATCGATGTGGTATTTTTTTATCATACTTAAGTAATGAAAAAATAGTTTCACAAGGATCTCTATAGAGATAAATTACTTTTTTTAAATTTCTTGTAGCACCCTCTGACTCTTCGTATTTTTCCACTTCTCTGTTATGGATGTGAAAACCCCACATTTTTGCAGGATTGGGATCAAAAAAGCTGCGAACATACGCAGGCTGGTTTGTATATCTCTCCATTAAAACTCTGAACCAATGTGATCCGGTTCTTGGATACGAAACCAGCCTTGGAAATTCTAAATCATTCAAAAGACCTTCTTTGTTTAGCATTTGAGTCAAATCGTACATTTGTGGTTCCTAGTAAAAAATTCTTTTTATTTTCTTGCAAATCATATGACCCTCTATGGTTTTATCATCTAGCATAGATAAGTCCATAAAATCTTTTAATGATTCTATTTGAATGTTGAATACATCATTTTTTGACATAAGCGACTCTAAGTCATACTTAGCAGAATTTAAATTATTTCTAGACAAAAAATATCCCCCATTCACCAAATTTCTAATAGCCCACCTTTGTGCATGTAATTTGAGATTAGGAGTTAAAGGAAAACTTCCCATATCATTGTGAACAAAAGCAATCGGAATATCATCTTTTGTATCAAGATTATTACAATTCATTGTAATAACTCTATCATTATTTGTTGGATTGTGTATATCAAATCCTAAGCACCTTTCTCTACCAAAATGTTCACACAATAAATTAAAACTAACGCATCTATTGGTCCCCAATACTACAATATATCCGTCATTGGGTATATTATTCATTTTTAGAATAATATTTTTATATATTTTATACACATAGTATTCTTCACCATAGCCATTTACATTTTGCCTTTGATTGTGTTTTTCTGTATTTTGAAACCAAAAATTTTTATTGTAATAATGTTCTTCCATTTTATTCCACTTATTTAAATATGCTTTTTATGTTGTTATAGATTATTCTATCATAATCATAATATTTTTTGCAGTATTCATAGTTTTTTTCTAATGAATCAAAACAGGACAGATATTTTTCTTCGCTCAAAGAATCGATAATCTCCAATAAGTTATCAACACTATCGAATTGAAATATCGACCCCATATCGAACCATTCTCCAATGTTTGAAGCACCCCAGTATAATGGTATTGTGCGACAAGCAAAGCAATCTAGTATTTTTTCTGTAAAATAATTTTTATCTCTATTGTTTTCTATCACAATAGAAAACATATATTTCTTTAAGCCATCAGATTTTCGTTCTATGTATTTACCAGTTCCTGATCCAAACATATCAACATCGATTTGATTATCAATAAAAATCTTAGAAAGCTCGTGCCTCAACTGATGACCCTTCAAAGATTTTTTGTTTGAATAAATCATTGAAACCATTTTTTCTTTTTTAACATTAGGGGCAAAAATAGTCTCGCTATCTACAAACAATCCATCTGCGGGTGTGAAGATAGCCTTATTAGGATACAAATTTAAAACATCCTTGTCATAAGTCAAAATTAAATCAAAATTCTCACCCTCTTTATCAATATATTCATAAATTCTTGGCAATAATGCTCTCGGTTCCATCAACCAAGCTACATTGTACATAGATCTAGATCCGACTACATCTCTCAATCTTCTATCTGTGAAAATAGAAATATCGTGTTTTTTAGTACCTCTTGCGTACTCAATGCTTCTGTTTACTCGATATTTTTCCAATGTACCATTGTAAGATGTAGAATGAGAGATATTATGATCATAAAAATTAACAGATAGTTTGTATTCTGAAATTCGTTCGTACTTGTTCTTATTTCTTATCTCTCGTTCGAGTTTAACTTGATAGCCATTATCCACCTTGTGATCGTTTAGTGGATTATCTAGATTATAAACGTATAAGATATCTTGAATATATCTACTTTTGTTTCCAGCCATTTCCAGCATGGGAAACATAAAAGATAAATCCCAAGTCATTTTGTAGAAGTTTCCTTCTGAATCTAACAAATCTTCTTTTTTTATCTTAGACCAAAGATGATATTTAAAAGTTCTAAGATGTGATGTACACCATTCGTATTCCCTATAGGACTTTGTATCTATAACATGTTGCGGAATCTGTTTTGCAAATTTGCCTTTTTTGCCACTTGGAAATTCTGCATAACTTCCATATGTAAGCCAGCATTTTTCTCTATTATAGAAATCGTTTAAATAACTGAGAGTTTTTTGATTACTAAGCCAATCATCGCCATCAAGAGTTATTATGATATCCTCTTCATTTGGATTTGCTAGCTGTATTCCTTCGTAAATATTTCTGAGGGCTAATTTCTTTTCAGTATTTTTGACTAAAATAAATCGTTTGTCATTGATAACCATTTTGCTTGCAACTTCATATGTGTTATCAGTAGAGACATCATCAACCAATACACACGTAAAATTCTCATAGTTTTGCTTTTTTACAGAAGCAATATTATATTTTATCCATTTTTCAACATTGTAGAATGGAACGACAATTATAAATCTATTATTCATTGAAATAATCCTATGATTGTATCAACTATATTATCTCTTTGTTGCTTTGCTATACAACATGCTTGATAATCACCGTTTACGGTTGTTGAGAATTGAACAAAAGGTAATATACAAAATGGTTTTATCATACCCTATTAGATTGCCTTATTGTAGTAAACTTTCCTTTACCACATTGTCTAGCACAAATCATACAAGGTTTTACATCCCAACTCGCTGGCATAATATATTCATACCAATCTTCTTTTAATATATCTTTAAAATCAACTTCCCAAGCCTTTTTATAATCTCTATAATCTAACAACTCATTATCAATTCTATTATTACTATGTCTTGGTAATAGACCGTTAATTTTATGATACTCGTATGACCCTATCCAACAACAAGGGTGTACATAACCCATACAATCTATAAAGACATCATTTCTTCTTTGAACATGACAATCAATTGTGCCTTTACTATCTCTTGTTGCATTATCTCTATTCTTTACAAACTTATCTAAACTCTTTTGAGTATTAACATTTATTTCGTCAGCAGTCAATTCATTTACACTTTTACCTGCCCACTTTTTACTTGTTCTATCTAATTTATCTGCTCCCAATTCTGGTAAATTATATGTTTCAGGCTTATATCTTTTAATACTGTAATCTTTATTTTGCCACTTATATTTCATTTCTTCTCTACCATAAAATCTTTGAGTATTAACGGCAGTAAATTGTTCAAAACCATATTCTTTTGCCAGTCTTCTAGCCTCTTCTTCTTGGTGTTGATTATGACCAAATCTTATGAAAGACCATTCTGCTTTTCCACCACCTTCCATGAAAGCTCTAGCATTTTCTATGACCCTATGATATCTTGTATTTGTTCTATATAAGTGGTGTGTATCTTCTAAACCATCAATTGCAAAATTAATTAAATGTCTTTTATCTTTTAGTAAGTTGCCATACTCTTTCCACCACTTTGGTGATTTCATACCACCGTTTGTGTAATTCTTAAACATACCATGAGGACTTAAAACTTCTTCTACAGTATGTTTTGTGATTTCAAATATGTCTTTAGCAAATACGGGGTCACCCATATTACCACAGAATAGTACAGACTTAGCTTGTTTTAAATAGTTTTGAAATATTTTTTTATACTGGTCTATAGTAATTTCTACTAAGCAAAGTTTAGGGTGTTGTTTTAGGTTGCCATTTTCTACAATGTTTCTGGAACATTGAATACATCTGGCATTACACTTATCAGTTAATTCTATATGGAAAGAAAGGGCTTTATTAAAGTCGTACATATCATATTAAAATTGTGAAACGACACTAACTAAATCTTTAAAAGTTTCACACTTTCTTAATTTAGTTTTTAATTCTCTATTATCAGATTGTTTTACATGAGGTAACTCAAAAGACATTAATTTAACCTTGAACATATCTTCTTTTATTTGGTCATTATCATAATCAAGAGTATCAACAAATATCTTTTTAAACATTGTTTCTAAAGAAGCTTCAACTTCTATCTCTATTTCTTTTACCTTTCCACCTTTTATAATACCTTCTTGTTTTGCAATATCTATTAACTCTTCTCTAAATACTTTTCTTTGTTGATTACACCATTCATCTGTATATGAATGTATATCTTGGACTGAGGTAACTTTCATAAGGTCTTGAAAATCAGGATGACTTTCATCATGTTCAATAACATAAGGTGTTAATTCACCGTCTTTGTCATTCTCACTTTTAAATAAGATTTCAATTGTTGTTCTATCATTGTCAGAATATCTAGCTGACTTAAAATTTTCTTTAGTTATTTGCATTAATTAACACTCCTATTTTCTTCAATGTATTTGTATAAATCATAAAATGGTTTCCAATGGTATTTAGTTAGCAATTCTATGTTAGCTTTGTTATCAATTCTTTCGTTTACACCACCTATTCTGCCTTCAAAATCAATGCCAAAATGTTTCATTAAATCTGTAATTTGATGTGAAGTGCCAGAACCAATATCTATTATACCATTTATATGTCTTTCTGATATTAACATATGTACGGCGTCAATTAAATCATTGACATGAATGAAATCTCTTTTATGATTGGTGTTTATCCATTGAATATCATTTCTTAATATCTTAGGTATTAACATTTGTTCTCTACCACCAGGTCCATAAGCAGTTGTAAATCTCATACCTAAACTATTTGGTGGTGCAATCTGTTCAATTGCATGTTTGCTTAATGCATAAGGATTTCTCCAAGGTTCATATGCCGTACTTGAACTTGCATACATAATTCTTTTACCAGCATAGTGGTCAAATAGTCTTTGACTTACTATTACATTTTGTTTCCAATATTCTGTAGGGTTATCTAATGATTGTCTTACACCTGAAAGACCTGCAAGATGTATAATTACATCTGCTTGTGGTAATTCACATGTGAGTAAATCATTTCCGTCTTTAATATCTAAACCAATGACATTATCAGAAAATCTGGATTTTAATATGGGAAATAGGTTTGTGCCTATGAAGCCTTTATGGCCTGTAACTAATATATTCATGTGTTCTCATAATTAAGATTTGTGTATTTTTAAAAAGTATGTGTTTATTGTTTGTGCTGTTCCGTTAGGAAATTCTTGAGCTCTATAATCATTTGAATTAACAAATCTAGTTTGATAATTACCAGAGCCATCTAGTCTAGTATCTACCATACCTGAACCTCTATTACTTCCTGAACCGTTAATTGAATAACTAATTCTAAAATTTGTATCATTTACTGCTGAATACTTTACCATATTTTTTAATATGGTTTCAAATGAAGCTTCTGGCGAAATTTGTAAATGATTGCTACCATCAATTATTATTGGTAGTGTGTATGATGTATCAGTACCATTTATTCTTTGTAAGTAATAAGAATTAATTGTAGTAGGTTGGTCTAATGTTTCTGGTATAGAACCTGAAGTATAAGCACCTGTATTTGCTCTTGTGTCAACAAAAACTGCTGTGCCTGAAACGGCCGTATTTCCTGATACACTTGGACTAGTAGATATTTGATATGTGCCTGCTTGGTCAGTTGTTGTACTAGCT